>Ga0306901_1000037_pt1 | contig 75601 bp, 70 predicted proteins | sample AntRauMFilla3767_FD_190431 | JGI IMG/M metagenome (GOLD analysis project Ga0306901, IMG submission 190431) | Saline lake microbial communities from Rauer Islands, Antarctica - Metagenome Filla 3 #767 (v2) (version 2) | ecosystem: Environmental > Aquatic > Non-marine Saline and Alkaline > Saline ... | reverse complement strand
GATTGTGGCGTGCATGGGGTACCTCGGTTTGGACACCAGAGGCAACCCCGCCTTCACGGGAGTCAGTTACTACTGAACTCTAGAGGACTTTGCGACACGACCAATATTTTAGACTCCACTGTCATCGACGAGGCGTTTCAGGATGACAACCAGCGAGCCTACAACGCTCCAGCGTACGACCCCTGGGAGTTCGAAAAACGAGTCGATGTGGAATTGGATTGGGAACTGTTGTCTTCGGGGTGTGCTAATTACGACGAAACAGGAGATCACCGCTGGGAGAGAATACCCGGGTATGCACATCCGAATGGGTATGAATATGAGTTCTGTCCCTACTGTGGAAGTCGACGGCGGTACGGTAATCAGATTGGGCGATTCGTCTATGATAATGAGGGGATACTCGCTCCAGAAATCCCAGTTTCCGAACTCCGGGATGCGGTGATCCCGTATCCGGATGTTGCTGATGATTTCGATGAATGGATAACTGAAGTCGACTGGGAGAATGCATTTGAAAGATGCTTGGCCTCGAAGCCATCCATTGAGCCTTGTCGGGGTCCGCTGGGGATTCACGAGTGGGATCAAAAAGAAGTGATCGAACGGAGAAGTTTCGACGATCGCGTTAGTGTTGTTCTATGGGTCTGTCAACACTGCCCAGTACACCTACTCACCAATTTTGAACCTAATGGGGAAGCGGTTCCATACATCTTATTTGGGAAAGAACCCGACCCGGAGTGGGGACTCTCGCACCTAAGTGGAAACCCTAGGTCGTGCCAATTTCGCGCTCACAAGGATGCCCAAGATTGGGACTACTGTTCGGCCTGTCTCCAACTGGATCCGTAAGAACAATTACTTCAATTTTATATGAATTGTAATATTCCCATTCAATTACCAGAGTTTATACATGAGGAATAGAATTCTACATTAATGTGTAACTTTCAATTCATCCCAGATATAGGTAAACGGGCGATATTTGATTGAATTCGGTATATACTGGACTGTTTTTAATCAACCGATTTTTCAACTATGATGGGATCTCTCGAAGATCGAAATATAACTATTCAGAAAACAGTTGTACTAACTATCATCTTCTCTGTCCTTGGACTTCTCGCGGTAGGTCTACTTTTGATCACTATAGGTTTACTTACGGGTTCAATGGTTGATTCCATATTCCCGAATGCAACACCGAGTGAGGAAGCAAACATTTCACTTTCTCTTCTTGCCATGTTTCTGAATAGCGCTCTGACAGGAGGTTTGATCTGGATATACCTTCGTCAGATAGGAGTTATGGAAGAACAAACATCTATCAGTGAAGAACAGACTTCTATCCAAGAACGACAGCAGGAGATAATGGAAGCTGAGTACATTCCTGCTGTCGATATAACGGTGTCTGAGGTTTCTACCGATTCCATCACAATTGCCTGTTCAAATCAAGGAACAGGCCTCGCCAAACAATTTGAGATTGATGTGAAGTTCTACATTGGTAAAGAAGCGGTGGAAGGGCCAGCTGACTACGACATGGGCGTAGAGGTTGAGCCGTTAGTTGAGAGGGTTTTTGAGACCACTAAACAAGATACACCAGTAGGCGACATAATATATCGTGCTAACTACAAAGGTAGTGCTACCACTCCAAAACGGGTTACCGCTGAAGGAGATCTGCCGCAAACGCGTACCGAGGAAATTTTGCGAGAAAGTGAGAGTCAAGATTTGGAATTCTCCCTCTATTTTGAGCGCCACGTAGATCCGGTCGATCATCACTGGAAGAGATGTTCTTTTAGTGATGGAATTGAAGAATTACAAAACCAAGGGGCTAAAACGCTAGGATTCCGGATCAGTATCTCTTATCAGGATATATTCGATAATAAGGTGGATTCTAGAACCTTGGCTACGGGATGGACTGACATTCAAAATGGATGTAGCATGGAACAAATGTTAGAGAATTCAGAAAAGAGAACTATCATCACACATAGACAGCCCTCATTCGGTGACGGAGGCGGTATTTCCCTCCGAAATAGTGAAAAAGTTTACCGTACCGCGCATCGCGATTATTTATAATCAAATTTCAAAGGTAGTCTCGACTTTGATTCGCGCGTCGACCCACGCTGGCAGTCGTGATCCATGATCCGCTCTGGTGGCTCATCCGACCACACAGTACCCATTTGAGCCACTTCCACGTCGAAACCCATTGACTCAGGCGATACGGTTATTGTTTATCCCCGAAAATAAATCTATGAATGGAAACACCCTCCAGCCATTGGGTCACTATCTTCGCTACCCTGCTCATACTTACTTCAACACTACCTTTGATTTCTATACCCGCTACAGCGACCACCCAAGACACAATTGAGTGTCACTCACCCCGTCCGGACATCCCGATTGGCCACTCGTGGTCTGTCGACGAAGACGACGCAAATGTGAATGCCACGATTCGACAGATCAACGGCTCTCAAATCCAATACACATACCACGATCTTGAGCCATCAGACGCACCATATGGACCGTTCTTTCCTACATGGATGGTTGACGCGGGAATTCGTGTCGACTCAGCCCAGGGATTTGATGTCCACCGGAGGCCCAATAGCATCTCCTTGACGTGGAATACCTCGGTCACAAATCCCAGTTTCACTCTAACGACGACTCGACAGCGTAGCGCCGGTGTTGAGGATGCCGGATTTGCAATCCAGCCCGAGTGGGCATTCGTTCCCTATCCCAATACTGCAAAGACCAATTACTCACTGCAAACTTCACAGCAAGGGTACACTGGAGATCAGTTTGCACTCCTCGGTCGGTACGACAAGTACCAACGTGAAATTGGCTGTCACGACATAGAACTCATCATCCCCTCAGCTCTGGATACCAAGGAATCACCATCGGAAATCGCAGACTCTCTGGAGACGGCTGGAAGAGAGATAGACGCTGGCTGGTACTATGACACGGTTCGTGTATTTGGCGTTGGTCCACCGGTGCGTCGTGGCGGTCGGGCATATAACCACGAAGTCTGGGCCAACGTCGACGCCAGCTTCGAACCAGAACACGTCGAACGAGGGAGCTTACGTTACCCCCCACGGAACGTACTCGCCAATACGTGGCTCCATGAATACGTACATACGCGTCAGCGGTGGATCACGAATACGACTGTAGAGTTGAATGCCTCTTGGCTCACAGAAGCCTCTGCGACCTATTATTCGATTGCTGAAACCGAACGTCAGGGCCGCATGATCGCCTGCAACGAGACAGCCTACTGGACTCGTCTGAACAAGTCTCTTACATTCGGTGAGAATTCAATGGAGCTAACGGAGCGGGAGAGCTATCAATCTCGGTCTGGCGACTATACATACGGTGCCTCCGTTCTTGCAGCGCTGGATGCTAAGCTTCGAGAAGAGACCAACGGAGAAAGATCGCTCGAGGACGTCCTCTCTCAATTGAACCAGCAAGAGCAAGTCACACACGCTTCATTCCGGGATACGGTGGTCGACGTCGGTGGCCAACAGATGGGGCCTTGGGTAGATCGCTATGTGGCTGGGGGTGCAGTGCCACCTTCGCCGCCTGCAGAGAAGTGGGACTGCCGATGGGACCTACTCACGCAAACACAGGACGGGCAGGCACTTGGTATAATGTTCGTCTTCGTGCTCGTAAACGTAGGTATTGTAGCAGCGGAGCGAATATATAACCGAGATCGATAGACTCCCTTTGATTACGTGCTACGTCACTAGCCCGAATTCCGCCTCTTAGTACGCCTTTCGTGGACCGCGTTGGTCTCTTGACTACGTCTATTGGCTGCTCAGTGATTCACCAACTAAGATTGAGCCTGAAATCAATTCAATAATTCAGGTTGTGGAATTAGTCGATTCTGGTTAGTTTTTTGTCGCTGTGATTGAGTGATTACTCAAACACTCATCCGATGGCCTCAGACTACTACGAACTGCTTGGTGTATCTGCTTCGGCCGACCTGTCGACGATCAGGGCCGCCTATCGATCGAAGGTCAAAGAATACCACCCAGACACCAGCGAGTATCTCGACTCAGAGGCACTTTTCAAACAGACAAAGGCAGCCTACGACGTGTTGAACCACCGCGAAAAGCGCGCCACATACGACCAGCTCGGCCATGATACGTATGTCGACCGCCGCGGAGGATATACGACCGCTGAGTTGAAACAGACGACCGAGACGAATATTCAGGCTGTCGACGACCAGACGACACACTCCGAACGACAGTGGCAAAAACAACAGCAGGACCGACTTGACCGGCAGCAAACTTCCGCCGAAAGTGGCTCACTGTTCAGCCGGTTCGGTTCGTATGTGATCGACGGTCGGACGCCGGACACTGATGGGACCTGGCCGGCGATGTTGCGAGTACTGATCTATTTGCTGGGTGTCGTAGTGTTCATGCTACCATTCACAGTAGTCTACGGTGATCTCGATGGTGTGATGGATTCATTCCTTCTCTTTACTGGCATTTTGTTGGGCACACGGCTTCTGTATTTGATCGGTTTTGAGTACCTTCGGACCGACTATATCAAAATCGACAGGAACCCAGAACCGGATGCCTACGCGATACCGTATGCGATTGGACTTGGACTGGTGGCTCTATTTTCAATCCCGTTGTTACTCTTACAAACACTCGAAGTAGCGGGTCTATCGAGTAATTTCATTACTATTGTGAGTTCGCTTGCATCCCTCATTGGAGCGGTAGCATTACTGATTGGCTTGTTGTGGATTGTTCTCTCGGTCGGCTTTGGTGTCGCAGACGACTATTACAATCTCCAGTATGACGTGAACCCGATTGTATGGAATTTCGCTGTCCAAGCTCCTATTTTGATTGCAGCGGGACTGCTTACGAGTATTCCGGGTTTCGCTATTGGATTAGCAATGATTGGTCCCTTCCTGGTCGGTGGAGCGTATTTGCTATTGTACCATCGCGAGATCTTGAGTGAGTTCCGGTGGCGGATTCGGAACCGTCGACTCTCTTCGAATAAATAGGGATCCGTGTTGCCGTCACATCGACTCCTGCTATCTCGTTAACCCACTCGGCAGTCGTGGTCGACGATCCGCTCTGGAAGGCCCATCCGCCCACAGACGGGACACTCCAGCAACTCTGGTCCCGACAGCTCGTCGACCAATGCGAGAGCCGTCTCGATATGATCTCGCGTTTCATTGTCGACCGCACATTGAGCGGCTACAGTGAGTTGACTGCGAAGTTCGTCGACAGGAGTACTCATTGGAGACACTCCGAGCCGTGATAGGTGAACTGCTTGCGGAGGGTGAGTGCTTGAACAATACAGTAACAACAGAGAATATTCATTGCGTTCAAAATACACGACGTGAGCGCGAATACGTCATATTGGTCTCGATTCAGAACACGGTTCGTCGGCCTCGGTCTTCCAACTATTAATTGAGTCATTGTAGGACAGGACACTCATTCTGAGTCCCGCACCCTTCGGGGCACAAAAAAACTCTCTGGAATAGAGTACCATTCATATCCACTGATCGACGTCGACCACATCCTATCTTCCGAGCAAAACCCCGTACAAACACAGCTCTTTTTACGAGCTTTTCGGATGCGATCTCGAAGCCGTTTCTCGCAGTGGAAGCATCTTAACCAACTACGAACGTTTACCCACGATTTTGTAGGTTAAGATCCGGGTTTATTCTAGGACCAAGAGAGTACATTTCGTCTGCTTTGGACACCTTCGACACACACCCCCATCCTGATGGCTCTGTTGAAATACCCAAATAATGATAGGTTTCAGCAGCCGTGCTGAATACTGGGCGCGTATCTCGCACAAGAGAAGCGTCAGATTCGGCTGGTGCCAATCGCTCAATACAGGGAGCCAACTTAACATAGCAACCGAACAAGACCTACATCATGGACGAGCGATTCTACGACGCGTATCAGCGGATCTGGGAGCCACCAGGGACCGACGAAGTACGTGTCCAAATGGGTCAGGAATCTGCATTCAAAACAAACCTCTATAACGCCATCCGAGATCTCGGTCTCGACAGAGACCACCACCAAATCACGAATAGAGGTCTATCCCGGAAATTTCACGAAGGGCTCATCGAGATAGCCGAAACGCAGGGGATAGACCTCACCGAAGACGAGTTGAGCGATCACTTTCAGACTAAGAAGAACGAGATTTTCTCGAATTGGTTAGGAGCGCCACCGGACACATACCTGTTTGTCTTTCCGATAATGATACGGAGCAAGCATTTCCCAGATGAAGTCGAGCTCTATGAGTCGAAAGTAGAGCAAATCGACAATAGCCAATGGGAAAATTATCTCACGGGGGCGAAAAATGACGATGATTCGAACTTCGATTCCTTCTTGGATGAACTCCCGAACGACTATTCCGACCATCCGTTGGAACGTCGTGAGTGGACCTATTTGAAGGTCGAAATTGAAGCCCGAGACGAGTTCTATGCCCTACAAAGGGTCTCTGAACTCGTCGAAACATGCTTCGCTGAAATAAACTTCTTCGATAAACTCTGGTCAGCAGGTATGCCGCAACCAGCGAACTCAGACCGGGTTCCGTACGAAAAATGGACTAGGCATCAAGAACCACCGTTCTACATCATATTCCAAGACGGAGATTTTGTTACGTATAGCCCGATAGATTTGGACTATCGACGGTCGATAGGTCGGTTCCATTTCAACCACGCAGACGACATCGACGAAATCAGCGACATTCCGACGTTTGACTACGACGCTGACAAGGAAACCTATGAGGGATATATTGTCAGTGCCCTACTTGCGTACCAAGACGGGATAACCGAACGGTCTGTTCGGCAATCCTTCTTCAGTTTCTGGAGGGGCATCGAGATCCTCTCGAATACCAGCGACTATTCGAACGCCAGCGACTTCGACAAGATGGTTGACCGTGGTGAATTCGCGTTTGCTTATCACCATGACGGGGACAACTCACTTCGTCCCGAATTGAAACGCGCCATCGAAGAGATCGAGGAAAAACGCCACGAACTCGTTCATGAAGGGCTGAAGACCGAGGTTCATCGAGGTCACCGAAATGGGGCGAAATTACTGCTAGACGGGTTGTTACTCCTATATATCGACAAATATGGACAGTGGGATATCGATGATATGAGGTCGTTTCTCAAACACGGCGTCGAATATCAAGAGAAGATACAGTTCGTCACAACGTTGCTATCGGACCTCTCGTAGCGGTTCCAGGTTTAGCGCGCTCATTTTGCAGGTCTACCTAACGACTGTTTCAGTTGAGTCCGACTGAATCGAACGTATTGCCGTGCTGCACTCATCCTCTATATTCAGCATACTTTATTGTCGGATGAAGGGAGTTCAAATGACTCGTTTCTTCTCAATTTAAATTGAAAGAGCTACTCGCCAGTTGGGCCAGAAGGACCTGTTTCTCGCCAGAGATCAAGTTATAATTGTGACAGTCTAGTTAGCCTCTTTTTCCATTTTGGAAGTGCTGCTGGTGTTTTCTTTTTTCCCATCTTTCGGTTCTTTTTTATATTCAAGAGGGTACGGTGGGTCGAATCCCAGTATTGAATCTCTGTTTGAGATGCTATCTGGAAGAACGAAAAAGAGCGTAATAAACACCAGAAGGATACTCAATAGCACTCCTAGTAGCCAAATTGGTGAGACCGTGGTCCCTACCAACAGTCTATATGCTACCAACGACATGATAATGACGCTGAGTAGCAGGGAAAATTTTCCAACCATTAGTATCCGGTCCAGAGAAAATATGATCCTATCGTTATGCTCAATCCTACTCCTGTAATCCTGAAGACGGGTGTTCAGATGTTCCGGAAGCGATCTCTCCGAGGAAACTGTTTTGTGTAGGTCACTTGGATTGGTAATGTTACGCGTATTATAAGCTTCATATCCGCCTGCTGTGATATTGGCTATAATCGTTGTGAGTAAACCTATAAAACCAGCTACTGTAGCGTATTGTATTGACAAACATAACGGCGCACCATACATACAGTTATTTGATACAATTGCGTTCCCGAGTTGAGTAAGCGTAGTTGGATCTAAAGCGCCTAGCACTGCAAAAGGTACTCCTATAAGAACCAAAATCAGCCGCAAATAACGTGCTCCCTCCTCAGAGAAGGCTTTGATTGTTTCTTGCTGTGTACTTAGGCGCTGTTTGGCGTTTTCGTACTCAAGCTTTAGCACTTGATCAGACAGTGAATTCTTTCTTCCGTAGCTATTACTGTCGTCTTCTAATTCTTCTTCACTCATATATTATAACCAATAAAAGAGAAGAGAGAAAAACCTAGTGCCGAGAGATATTGAGAAGATCTGCAGCGACGACGTACCGTTTAACCTAAGAGTAGATCCCGTCCGATTTTCCACCAGTTCCCGGACAGCCACATACGAGACACTCATTTGTTGAACGGTTATAGCGACCGTGCTGAATACAAGGCGCATATCTTGCACAGATAGAGAGTTCAAAGAGAGTTCGTCGAAACGGTCGATACAGAGGGTTTAATGGTCAGCTGCGGTTAATAAGATGGCCCAACTGAGAAGGCTGACGCCAATTGCCTAGCCACCTGCTGATCAACGCTGTCACCTTTCAGCACGTACACCTGCCCGTCCAAACTGGCGTCATCCATATCGTGTGTCTCGAAATTCACGAGGACATCCAGATGATCCGTGACCTCATCATCGTTCAGTTCAGGCCCCGACTCTCCCCTCACTATCACTGGTTCATTTGCGTCTTCTGGGAGCACAGCCATTTCACGCCCCACTGCATAACTCTCCACTTCGACGTGTTCAAAACGTGAAGCCTCATTTTTCATCACGAGCATCGTCAAGCCGCCCGCTTCCTTCGCTTCGCATATCTGGTCCGTCTTGTTCGTCACCGTACGCCGCACATCGCTCGTTTCCGGATCCGCCGTCACAGTCCAAAAGTCACCAACCGCAGCTGACACCGTGGGATCCGGATACGTTATCTCAACCCAAATCGGATCCGGCGTGCTCGTGATCTTACAGTCAACCTGACTGTCACCGGCTGTACCAGGGATTGTCGGCTCCACCTCTACAGTGTCGAACTCTTCACGGAGGGCGTATAGAACTTCTAACTCGGCGATTGCTTTCTCGAACTGCGCGCGGTCTAAGAGACGATCTCTGAGTTCCCCCGTCGGTTCGTTCCCCACGTCAATCACGTCAATAAGACGGTCGTAGTAATCAAGAATTCGAATTTTCCGAAGTGAGCGGTCTGCTTCCTGCTGTTCCTTCACTTCAGCGTCGTCATCATTTAGTATATATTTCGCTTCAGATTCCGAATACGGGTGAGAGAGGTACTTCGCCAGCGTATGCTCGTTGTGTTCGGTGAGTCCGTCCAACCAAGAGTCTCGTTCCTGCAGGAACTCTTCTAAGTTCGGGTACGAGGCGATATTCTGTTTAATTCGCTCGTCATCAACTTCGGCCCAGTAAATATCACCTAAGAGATCATGAGTTTTCTCCAGGAGCGTGTTCCCACCAGTGTTATCCTCCGGATCAAGCTGCTCCGCGTCAGCTATCTCCTGTAGTTCCGATCGGATAGTTCGAATCCCATCATTGAACCCTTCGCTTGGTTTTGCGGCGTCTCGAACGTAGTGAACCAGTGTTTGATCGACCGCGCGGTACCAGAACCATTCGTGTTTGCTCCGCCAAGTGTCGAATTCTTCTGCGAGGTCGTCTTCATGTCCCCGGTAGAGGTGGGGTATGAGCGACGTTAGAGGGTGAACGTCTTCGATCGGATTGTTATCGAGTGTGTCGGAAATGAACTCATGGACGGTATCGATGTCGGCGCCACCGACGGCTTGCAAGCCGTCCTTCAGGTCACCGTAGTATCCGCGAACCTCGGTTGCTATGAGGAACGCTGTTTCTAAGCACAGTTCTGGTTCGTTCGCTGCACAGTCCTCAATAATCATCGAGACGTGTGGAAGCGACTGGTAGGAGAGTGAATCAACAATGCCCTGTACTTCGGTCAGTTTCTCCGAGCACGAAAGAGAGTCGTCCATTTGGATGTCCACGACGTGCCAAACGGGGAGTTCGTCGTCAGTCATGGCTGACTGTCTGGTTGCCGGTTTGATAAATCCGGCTCCGAGAATGTGGAGACAATCCAAGAGAAGAAGAAAGCCGAAGAATACGTATGTTCTGACTGGTTCTAAAGGTCGGCTGTAATACCTAACTTACGCATGACATACGCAATCCCGACAGCAATGAGTAGAACAACAATAGCACCCAAAAAACCAAGCGGACCAAGAGATTCAATCATCGTCTGAGTATACAATAGATAGAATTATAACACTTATGTCTAGCTGGCGATCCTACGTTTTTGCGCCTTGCTGAAACCCTAAGGGAGTAATGTGTACTGGCTGGTAGATACGTCCTCTGTATTCAGCACGCCTCTCTTATCAGGTTGTGAGGGTTTCAACAGAGCCATCCAGATGTAAATACACTATCTACGGTTGATACAGACGCTCCTACAGAGAATCTCGTAGTTTCGAGAATGATCTGCCCCTCTCGAACGGAGTATTGCCGATGAAAATCTCAGAATAATCGTCGACAGTCGACAGAGGCTACGTCGACTAATTCCCCATTTCGACTTGCTTTCGAAGGATCTCTGCAACCTCGCCATATCGCTCATTCTTCTGTGGGAGGTTTTCAACAGCGGTGGCGACATCCACTGCCAACCCATACTTGTTCTCTTTGCCCCGACCTCGACCACGCTTTTTTGTCAGGATATTCGAATCCGAAAGGTCATTCAGGCGATCTCGAAAACGACGGTTCGACAGTGGTTCAATGTCCTCTACATCGCACATTTTCTTATATTGTGTGTAGATCGGCGTGGTCGCAACAGATGATTCACCCTTCGAGATATGCCACGTTGTACTCATGAGAGCCAGCATTTTCTGCTGTGGGAGTGTCTGAATTCCACTTTCGACGGCCTTCTGTTCAAGAAAATCACGTGCTGCTCGAACGTGGGCTTCAGTGACAGTCGTTTCGCCATCGTCATCAGCAAAACGGGCTGCTCGGAAAAACAGCCGAATAGCCTCACGAGCATCACCAGTATCCTGTGCGCCCAGTGCAGCTGCAAGCGGAAGTGCATCGCTCGATAGTACCTCACTTTCTAAGTGCTCGTAATCTCGGATATTATCTCGAAAGTACGTATCTCGAAATGCACCTTCTGCCCGTCGAGAAAGGATATTACGGAGTTGATTGGCATCATACGGATCAAATTTCACTTCGTCCTCACCGAGACTTGAACGTACATCAGCATCGAGGTTCTCGCGGAACTGAAGATCATTCGTAATCCCAATAATCGAAAGTCGGACACCATTTGGATTCGACCGTGGCAACTCATAGAGAATATAGTCGTCATCCCCAATAGCGTCGATCTCATCTAACACAACAATGATTGTCCCACCGATCTCCTGGAGTTCTTCGAGAACCATGTTGAGGAGAGCTTTCCGTTGGTAGCCACTCGGTAGCTCCTCGCCCGGTCCGAGTCGCTTTTCTCGAATCTCTTTGTAGAGGTGCGTCAATGCGTGGTAGGAATTATCCATTCCTTTGCAGGGAACATGGACAACGGTGAGATCCATATCAGCGTCGTCAGCGTACTCTTGGAGTTGATTCGTTTTGAGCGTGATACTCACCGTTTTACCCTGTCCTGTTTGGCCATAGACCAGAATATTCAGCGGTGTCGACCCCATTGTTGCAGGCCGCAGTGCGGAGTGAATCTGATCGAGTTCGTCAGTTCGTTCTGGGAGATCGGTTGGTTGGTAGGTTTGCTCATTTGGATTTAAGACATCCATATCTCGAAATATCGTATCGTCGTCCCCGAACGCTTTCATACACGTATACTGTACAATATTAGTATATAAAACCCCCATGTCCGGCAAGACCGTCTGTCCGTATTGACGGGGGTGCGTCCAATATGTAGCAGCTGATTATTGTTGTCGAAGTGATGAGACGACCATTGTAAGTTGTGTTACGGGGGGACGGGGGTGCGTCCGGCAAGACGGACAATTGGGAACCCCTCTCTGTGAGAGAGGCTATTGCGATAAGAACTTTTAATACATTTACTGTTTAACTAACTCCGTACTGGACCCAAATCAAGTGCTGAGTGACTACTGAGCTGAATAATAGAGTCAAAAGACACGGTCACTTCACTTATGGATGCGTTGTCGGACGCACCCCCCTCCGGGTGTAGCTCCCCTACTTGACGTTGCTGTCAAGGTCGTGGCTGCGCGCACAGCGGCGTTCTCGTGAGCAAAGCGAACGGGAACCGGTGAGACGACCGGTGAGTCTCACCGAGTGAGCACGGAGCGGTGGGTGGGGAGGTGGGGTTTGGGTCGGCTCCGGCATAGAGCAAAAAAGAAGCCCGCCTCGACCGACTACTCCCACCACCGACCGCGCTCAGGGGTATGTATAGTCGACCACCCCGTCACAGCCACCGAGACGCGTCCTTGATACCAGCTCTTCGCCGCTCCGTGAATACACACCCGCTCGCCTTCTTGCACCGACCTCGCATTCGACTTCTTCCAGACCGTGAATTTCGTTCTCCCGCTTTCATCCTCAATGAGTCCCACTTGAGCAATCGCTGGACTCGCTGGCTCCCACAACTGGACTATATGACCCTCGATGCTCACCTCTTCGCGATTGATCGCCTCCAACTTCCCGATCGGCACTACCACTCCGGGGGCCGTCTGTAATTTCTCGAAGGTCCCAACCACCGCACTCGTTAGATCCGAACCACCGATCACGGCTTCAGCCAATTGTCGACCAATCGCCGCCGTCGACCAGCCACCCAATTTGTCGGCCAACCGCATCGCCTCTCTATTCACCCCACCCAACTGCTCTGGAGTAAGCATTTCACGAGGATCAGCCCGATCTGGATGAACCATCGGATTCACACACCCCGCCCGCTTCAGGAACTCCACACGCCGCGCCGTCGTCTCCTCGACGACGATCTCTCGGGTCCGCTCTTCTCGTCCCTCCTGACTTCCAAATACCGCCTTCGCACTAATCGATGCTAACTCAGCTTCCCGCCCCTGGATACGCTCTTCCTGAACGAGGGTCTTTCCGTATATGTGGTCTGGACCTGCTTCGAGACGCCCATTGGGGTGGTTTGAATCGACTTTCGCCTGGATTTCCATCTGCACCGACGGCCGGAACTCAGGGGTCTCATCGACGATCTCAAAGCCATCCTCGTCGACCCTCTGTTCATCGTCTTTTTCAAATGCCTGCTCGTCGACCGAAACTTCATTACTGGTTAGGTTCTTATTTTTCATTGGAATATACACATTCCAAAGGCGCTCACCCAGCGTCTTTTTCCGACACCACGACTCCCCAGCCGTGGCTCTCACTACTGACCAACTCAACCATCACACGCTCTCGCTCGCGCCTTCACGAGCGCCGCTGGGCGCGAGTGAGAGCGTGTCCGAAGCAGGAAACCAACCAGTACCGCGCGCAGTCTCACCGAGCGCAGCGAGGTGAGGCTCGGGGCGCGAACGCAGTGAGTGACCCGGTGTCTGCCTGAAGCAAGCGTCCAGCGGAGTATGTCTCGCGGGGTGAGCACGGCAAAGCGCAACCCCCGAGAGATACCCGCTGGCGTCGAAGCCACATTCATTTTAGCCCGGAACGGCGAGCTTGCTCGCCGCAGCCCGGAATGGTCGGTCGCGAGCGCCGCGGAAGGCAATAGACGGCGAGCGGGACGGACCAGCAACAAACGCAGACCAAACCACGGTCACTAGAGGAGTAGCTACACAGCTGGTGTCTTCAATGGTCGACAGTCGGTTTTACGTTAGAACAGACATACAAGACTGCGTGCGCAGGTAGTGAGACGAAGGCTAGTCAAACGCGGTCAATTCAAACGATGTAGAACGAACTTAATCGGAGTCTTGAATCTCTGCTACCTTCTTTTCAAGATTCTCAATTCGGCGCAAAATCTCGTTTTGTGACTTTTTATAAAAATAATAACGCTCCCCCATCGCTAATCCCGCAACAAATCCAATTCCAGATCCAATTATTCCCCCCAAAACAAACCCGAATATCGACAGTGCAATTCCTGAACCAAACACGAGCGCGTTTTTCGACGGCAGGGAGTTTGATTGCATGAGTGTTTGTCAAAACTAGATTCCCAAATATACAAATGAATTACTCACCCTCTGAGTACAGCACACCTGCATCTACTTGACCCAAGGCGCGAATGTGACACAAGATGATGTACAATGTGAGGAAAAATTGGACGAAATTCTCATCTCTATGGGTCGATATGATGAACAGCTTCCGGAGATAATAGACGACCAGTTGGGAGCACGATCCAACTATTTGGAAGCACACGGAGTTTTCCCTCATGGAGGATCTGTTCTTGCTCAAAATCACCATACACAGTCGCGTTCTCGTATTCTATCACCAGTCCATCGGCGATCTCGTCGGCGATTTTATCCCAGACGCCTGTCGTTGAAATGACCATATTCGGACTATTGGTCAACAAGATAAATATCCTTTCACGAGTCAGCAAGTAATTAACCAGCTTTCTCATGATAAGACTAATTCGGTAAATCAACGTCTAATGAAGGTGGTCACTGTGCTACATCCCATCCACTGAGTACAGCACAGCTGCATCTGCTTGACCCAAGGCGTGAATGTGGCACAAGAATCGGGCCGATCAACACAGGAATCGAACGCTCGGTACACGTGGTTCATATATCATATAATCAAAAGAAATATCGTCCTACTTTTGAGTTCTAGAGATAATGGTGCTACGAAGATGGTGTCCTGACTACCCTCCAACGTGGACAGATGTTATGATCGGTCTGCTGGCCTTGGTCTGGGTACCATCCCAGTTAGCAGTTCTACAGACGATCTACTGGGGGTGGGTACTGTTCGGATTTATCATCGGCTTTGTTTCGATGGGTCCACTCGCTAGTTCATTACTCGGAGAACGGGTCGGAACTTGGTTCCGAAAAATTGGGAAGAGTGGCAGAGCCATCGTCATTATTTCCTTTATCACTGGTGTGTGGATCGTTGGTAGTCAGGTCGACGTCCCGAGTAATATCATCGGAAGTGCTGTGAGTGGATCCATGATATCAATCTTTTTGTACAGTTTCATGAACCTCCTGTATTCGGGTGAGATCGACGGGTGGAAGCGATGAGTGAGTAGGATTATTCAAATCAGTCGGTCGGAACAGATGAACTTGGTCTACAGAAGTCACTACACAAGTCTGGTGCGGTACAAGTTACTGGCCACGTGAATTATTATAATTGTCAGGGCAGAGATTCGTCTACGGAATCTGTGTCTTTAGAATTGATTGGCTGAATACCGACCTCGCAATTATCAACCATCCAGATCACAGTTGATCCACTAAAGAGTATTAATCCCAAACCGAGGATGAATGCTCCGTAGGAGTCGAATGCTTGGATAAGCGAAAACAATCCGATTGTTATCCCTCCCGCAAACACCCCTGTTGCAGACCCACCTTGTTGTTCAGAGTTCCATACGAGATTTGGGTATCTGAGTGTAACCTCTATGGCCAATGCGTATATGACAAACGTACCGAAGAGAAGACTGAATGATTGATCTAAGAAGGCAGCTATACCGGTAATGACACTAGCAGTGAGGAGAGCGATTGTGTACCGGGTCAAACGACGCATATTAGACAGTAAACATACTTATCAGAAAATAATTCGGGACTCCACTTACTGAAAATGCTATTCTCAGCCACTAAGTCTTGCAGAAGCACACTCACAGGAATATCACCACAGCGACCGAGGCTTCTGTCGACGGGTCTATTCGCTAGTCGTGAGGCTCCCGTCGACGATATCCCCTTTCTGAATGATCTGGCCGCTCGGGTTCTCGCTCGGCGAGTTCTGCGTCCGTCGGCCGCCGTGATGACTTTTCCCGGCTTGGGGGCTCATATTCCGCCCACCTCTGGGCTTCCTGGGCCTCATATCGGCAGGCAATCGAGCAGTACTCGGCACGCAATGACGGCGTCGGCTGGCCGCACGCAGGACAGTGACCGTTCGGATGGCCACAGGCTCGCGGGTCAGTGAGATCGAATGGTCCCATCACAGACCACCCTCGAAGACAGGGAGTTGGTGGATCGCACCAACACCATGACCACGGCGGGTGAGTTCCGAGCGGATTGTATCCCGGTCGGTGACGTTCGCAAAGCCGAGCAGCTGGCGGCCAATCGTGACCTCGCGGTGAAGATGAGCACGGGGTTCGGTTCGAACGTCGTAGACGAGCGTGCCGCCCTCAACGTGGTCGTAGTCTCGGAACATTAGGGCTTCAACTCCCGCAGCGGTCTCATACGGAAGATATCTGGCTCCTCAACCGGTCCCTGGAGGCCTCGCTTCTTACTGACTGTTTCGCGCGATAGTCGGTTGATCAGCGCGTTGCGAACACGTCGACGGCTGAGCAGTGTATTGTGGCTGCCCAATCGGTCGTCAGAATATCGTTTTTGGAACCGCTCGCCCGAGTCGTCGACGGCGAAAAATCGGGTCCGCTTCTCACCCCAGATCTCTGATGAGACGTATTCGGCAGCCACGGGCTCGTGGGTGAGCTCGACGAGGACACACTCGACGAAGGAAACAATGGAGATCGGGCTCCGATCGTTGGGCACGGTCAGTTCGAGATCGGCCCACGGTGGATCGCTCGTATACTCTGTCTGTTTCTGATTCAGTTGATACTGCTGTGGATTGTATTCAGTCGACATAGTTTGTTGTCTAGAAGGCGTTTTTTGTGCGCCCTCACCCCTCAGGGGGCGATAAAATGCGGAGTCGTACACAAGCACAGACCGGGAAGACTCCGTATTCCCACTGAACCGATCAGCACATCACCAAAATATGTACTTCTGAGCGACCGAGCTGACCGGAGAGCTACCCAGTGTCCGTGAGGTCTGGAATGCGATCCTCGAATAATCTATCGAGAGCAGTCCAGAGGATCTCTGTTGGAATCGCTTTATCGAATTGAGCACTCTTGTGCTGACTTTCGTCCACTCCTGGATGGTCATATTGGAAGTGTACTGGACCAAGATCGGGATGATCATCGTCACGATGCCACCCACAATTGAATCCCGTGTTCGAATCAGCGTAATGAATGCGATAATACGGTTCATCCTCGACGAACCGCCATTCAACATCGAGTGTTGGTGAAGCCGGTCCAGTCGACGGCACGACACGGCCTGGATCAATCTCTGCCTGAAGGAACCGTTTGACGATGCTATCTGGCTTGTACGAAACGGTCGTGATGAAGGGATATCGCTGCAGAACATCCTTCAGCCCTTCGTAGACAGAGGTATCGATTGTTCCTGAAAGACCCATCAGTCGTTAGGCTGAGATAGAATCACGCTTGGTAGCCCAATCGTACTCGTTGAGTGCTGCTCGAACAATGAGAATGCGATCTTCGAGATGCTCCCATTCGTTAGCAGCCTCACGTCGCTCCTCGATCTCGGTTGGGTCCTCACAGTCGGCGATGCTTGCTCGGAGTTCTCCCGGCGTCTCAACCTCATACGATGCTTTCCAGTCGGTGATTTGGCTACTCATCGACTCAAGAGCGGAGGTGAGTTCTGTACGGTCGTGTTCGCGCTGAAGTCTCGCGACTTCACGATAGGTCGCCATCAGTTGGTCGACACAATACAGCGTTTGATCGCCTTGCTGAGTCTTCAACAGAACGTTGTCCTCAACGAGCTGCTCAAGATATTTTTGTGCGGTTTTCACCGAGGCGTCTGTCTCGTCGGCTATCCAGGAGGCACTACGGGGCGTCCGGATCGTTCGTGCGGCCGCACGAATCCGTTCTCCACGCGTCATCGAGTTCTGAACGCCGTCAGTATCTCGATCAGGGCTGTCGGGCATACTCTTGTCTTCGGCCCACTAGAACATATATCCACTGCACTGGAAATATACTATCTGTAGTTAGACAACGACCGTCCGAACACGCCAGTAGGTCCGGATCGGACCACCAGTGTCGACTCGGTTCCAAGCGCTTGTCACACTTCGGCCTCGGCCAGTCGGTGTGCTTCGTCAACCTGGATAGCAGCCTTCGCAATCGCAAGGTTTCGACGTGTCGACTGCCACTGTCCGACGTCACTCCATCCCTCATCGCCGGGTTCAAGCTCGATCACGAGATCCTCGGGACTTTCGACGTCGTAGGTCTCACGGAACTCTGCGATCGACTCTTTCGTTTTTAAGAGTATTTTAATTTGTCAATCAAAGGGATTAGGGTCAGTGCTTTTGCCCATCCGACACCTGCACTGATATGGAGATTCCGAAAATTGTCCCATCAGACGTAGTCCCCCTGTGTTATGATATGATGGCTCTCGTAACATCCCCCAATACGAGATCACATCAGCAAGCCCAACTGACCTAACAGCCAGATAAAACACAACCTGTCTTCGGGGTCTCTGCCAGTGGACTCCAAAAACGGACACTAACACAGCAAGACGGCCATTCCCCCCAGAATGGCTTGTCGCTGTATTATCAGTCGGCCCGGTTTCAGTACTACTGCTGCATTCCCCCACACAGCAGACTGAGTGGAACTCAATCCACGTTCAAAAGCAAGAGCGCTGAGGATATAAAGAGCGAAGCTGACTAGTCAGTGTCTGCCTTTTCCGGATGCTTCGAATAACTGTTTGAAGACCGCATATTCCGCTTTACGAAGGTGGCGGTTGTATGTTTGCCGTGTGATTCCCAAGCGATCTGCTAGCTCGCCGCCGGTACTTGTCCGAGGGGTCTCAAAGTAGCCGCCATAGTAGGCTATCTGTACGGCTACGAGCTGTTTTTTGGTCAGAACATCCTCGGTGATATTGTACAAGAGCCGTGGCGAGTAGTCGAGTTCGTGAGACAGTAGTTCAAGATCCGAATGCACACGCCGAATCTCTCCGAGTGCAGTTCGCAGATCGAGATCTCCCGGTATTTTTCCGGCAAGCACCGCTGAGCCATCTGATTGTGTTTTAATGAGAGAGATTACCTGCCCTCCGAGTTGGTCAAAGACCAACGGGACAGTCAACCCTTCTACATGGACTGCTAGTCGACAGATCTCATCAGTCGACTGGAGTAGGTTCGTATCCAGGACGGTAGAATCCTGCGCGAATACTTCGCGTAGTGTTTTCGTTGAAATGCCAGTTGCGGTGAGGTACTCGAGTGCGGTCCCATCGGGAAGTCTCACAACCTCATCGATGTCGATCTGGAAATCCGCATCAGTAGCGGCCACGAACGGCTCGAACAGCTGTTCTGAAGAAAGTTCGATCAGTCGTGTCTCTTCGCTCGTCAACTTGTCTTCGCGATCTTTGAGCGCTGTCGCATCTTCAATGCCGACAACGATATAGTCGACATCCCCAGTCGCATTGAGCACAGGTGCTGAGTTACTCGACAGCCATCGTTCGGTCCCATCTGGGAGCTCGATCCAGTGTTCGAATCCATACACAGCCTGTTTCGTTTTTAATATACGTGTGACTGGGTGTTCATCAACAGGGACTGGCGTTCCATCGTCATAATAGATGTTCCACTCGGGTTGGCTGTAGGTTCGGCTCGTGATCTCACTGCGTTCGAGACCTAGCATCTCCTCAGCACGCTCATTCGCAAATTCGATCTTCCCAGAGGGGTCGACAACAACGATACTCACAGGACTGGCCTCCAGAACCTGCTCGATTAGCATGTCCTCGCCTGGGCCACGAACAAGTCGACCAGCGCCATCGGAATCCGTATATCGATGAATCAGACCGGAATCGTCCACTGTCGATGGTCGCCACCAAACCCGTGTGTCGTCGCCTATCGGTTTGGATTTCAACTGTCCGTGACTGCCCAATGCATTCAATGTCGCCTGCGCTACGGATGGACTACATCCTACAGCGTTGGCAACCTCTACAGTAGTGAGAGGCTCTGTAGGATCACTCAACGTATCGAAGACCCTGAAAACTTCTTGCCTATCGATTTGACCCGAACAACCCATTGTCTATTCTAGGTGTGAACACGAATAGACGTTGTTGGCTCTTTTGCTGAACGTCGATGCTAGAAGACAAATGTAGATCGACAATAGCGAAGAGATTCAATAGGTGAATCGGTAAGAAAGTAGTCGACGTAGAATCTTAACCAACAAACGACAGCCTAACTAGCATTGGTCTTTCCACTCGTAATGCAATAGTCGACTCTTCATCAGGGTCTCTCCGATTGGGTGTTGATCAAGCTGCCAATGCCTGTCGCATTGCGTCCTGGAAAGACCAACAACTGTTGGTTAAGCGGCTCCGTATTAGAGCTGCAATTCGCGGAGTGGCCTGACACAGAAGGTATCTGGCTCCTCAACGGACTCCTCACGCCCTCGCCTCGTTCCCACCGTTTCACGCGATAATCGATTGATCAGCGCGTTGCGAACACGCCGCCTACTGAGCAGCGTATTGTGGCTGCCCAACCGGTCGTCAGAATATCGCTTCTGGAACCGCTCTCCCGTGTCGTCGACAGCAAAGAACTGCGTTCGCTTCTCGCCCCAGATCTGCAGTGAGACGTACTCGGCAGCCACCGGTTCGTGGGTGAGTTCGACGAGGACACACTCAACGAAGGAAATAATCGAGATTGGGCTCCGATCATTGGGCACAGTCAGTTCGAGATCGGCCCATGGTGGATCGCTCGTATACTCTGTCTGGTTCGGATTCAGTTGGTACTGCTGTGGATTGTATTCAGTCGACATAGTTTGTAGTCTAGAAGGCGTTTTTTGTGCGCCCTCACCCCTCAGGGGGCGATAAAATGCTGAGTCGTATACAAGCCCAGTCACAGAAAACTCCGTATACCCGACCGGACTCAGTAGTCGACTGTTTTGTTGAGTTCTTCGGGGAGTCGGTCGAGACAGATTTCGAAGAAACTCAGCGGTGCTTCGACCTCGATATCTCCTGGATCATGAATTGAGTCGTCAGTCGTTTCCAGTTGGAAGTGCGTTGTTCCAAGATCCGGATGATCATCGTCTTTGTGCCAGCCAAGACTGACACGATCATCTGCCCAATGAACACGCTGGACGTCAGTGCTCTCACGTGGCCGCCAGAGGACCTCGAGTGTTGCGTCTGTCCGTGGAAATGAATCACTAAGGAAGATCTCGATGTCGACATCAGCAACAACCTTCCGAGGACGGATTCGAGACGGTTCATATCGAACGCTATCAAATCCAGGAACGTTCTCCATTCGTTCTTTGAGTCGACGAAGACCCTCACGCCGGGTGAATCCCTGGCCACCTGCGAGAAAAATCACCATCTAACGGTTAGCCTTCCTGCGGAAGTGTCGTTGACGAGCCACCAGACAGCGAGTCAGTACCGAGTGTCGACAGAGAACTTTTGAGACTGATTGCAAGCTGAATTGATTCGCGTATCTCGACGTTGTATTCCCACTCTTCGATCACCTCAAGACGCTCACGACGATCCTTACTATTAAGATCTTCACTACCGATACTTTTGCGCAGCTCGGCGAGTGAGTCGACCCCGAATCTCTCTTTCCACCCATCGATTTCGTCCCCGATCGCGTTGAGCTCCCGGGTGAGTTCGTCGAGTGTGTGTTCTTCGGCCAGCTGGCGTACCTCTCGAAGGAGTTGGGTGATGCTGTCTGGCTTGTAGCACGTCCCTTCGGCTGTTTCGGTGACTTCGAGATCGCCCTGGTCGGCCATCCGATTGAGATACTTTACAGCAGTATCCCGTGAGACGTCTGCCTCGGTGGCGATCCATCCTGCATTCTGTGGCTCAGTCTGTGTCAGTACAACGTGCCGGACGCGTTCTGCTGCATCCGCTCCAGGAGGCCACCTCGGTTCTTTCTCACTCATGAGTAGAATCTTCGTCACCAGTACACTAATAATTTCGTACTAGCATGGAATATTTGGTATTGGCTCTCAACCGAATTGAGGGACAGAGTAGTAGTCGGCCCGACCTACTCTCGTGTGAACCGCTGCTTAGTCCGTTTCCACATAGAATATGTGCTCGATTTCTCTGTGTTCTCCTGGAGCGCTTGTTCTGTCTCCTGACCACGACTGGTCAGTTCGTCTTTGAGTCGTTGAATGTCAGTTTCAAGTGCGTCGACGCGCTCGTTTTTCTGTTCGAGCGTGGCTTCGAGTTCGTCGAGACGATCAGTCAAAAGTCGGTTTTTCTCGGTGAGATACGCCAGACTACGTGTTGAATTATCTCCTTGAGCCTCACCCGATGGTTCACTCGTGATTTGAGACTGCTTGGATCGGTCCCCACGATCTGGATCGTAGAACTCCGTGGTGTTCGAAATCGCTCGCTCGATGGTCTTCTCGCCGTAAGTCGATCCATCGGCAAAGTGGACCTCGTCCCATTTCTCACGGACGAGTCCTGACTGACGGAACAAGCGATCCATTTGTCTCTGGTCGCCACTACTCCAGAAGGCCAGTAGACAACACAGGGCCATGTCAGCCTCTGAATTGCTCTCATACCCACCAGTGTTCCCACCCCAGAGTCGCTCGAACTTCGGTCCGTTTGAAGCACGCCGAGCTTTCTCCAAGAGTTTCTCATCGTCGAGATCAGCGTTCGCGTTGTCGACCTTGGGGTCAGTACTGCCAATGGATTCTGAGTGGTCCTCAGATCCCCCATGATTCGGTGAGTCGGATTTCTCATCACTTCGGGGGCCTTGGACGTATTCGCGGTGGATCGCCACGAGTGCGTCTTGTCGTCGCGCTATGTGGGTCGGCGTCTCTTGGACGTGGTCCCCGGTGACGGTGAAGAACCGAGCGGTGTCGTACAGTTCGATGTGTCCCCGGCGATTTCTGCCCTCGGGGAGCTCCCCCTCAATAAGCACGTGATAGCCTGCTCCAGACGGTGAGATTTCTGTATAGGAGTCAAGTCGGTCGATGATGTCCTGGGCCTCAGAGTCGACATGGCCTGTTTGGGGATCACGACAGTCATCGAGGTCGACGCCGACGATGGGATCGGCTTCAGTAAAGACGAAACCAACGCCATCGGCCTTCCCTTTTTGGACGTACTCAAGGGCGATCTCGAAATCAGTCCATGTTTCGGGGTCAGTCGACGATGCAAATCCACCACCTCCAGGAGTCACCGGTATCTTCGTTGCCTTGCCATCTCGCTGAGTTTTCTTCCAGCAGACCCACTGTTCACGCTCGCACAGGGCCTCCGGAATGATTATCTGATCAGCCAGTGCTCTGTCACTCATCTTCTATCTCCATTTCCATTCATCGCTCTCATCGCCATCGAGCGTCGACAAAATTCACGCCGCTCTGTGTTCCGATCCAATCCCTTGGTCCCAACGGGGACCCCCCGTTCTATACTAGTTGGTTTTTGCCGTAACGGATTCCCAACTTCCCCAGGAGATCCCGTGAGATTAGCCCGAACAGCATGTACGGCAGATTCGTTAGGACATCGCTGTGTTACGCCATGCTTGAATTTGCTGTAACAGCACTCCGTCTTGCGTTTTTGCGAATTTCGTCGGACAATAGTAGTCGAACAGTATCGGAGAGACTCGAAATGCTGTTCACCTACCCCAGAGTGGCTGAAGCGTCTAAATCTGTTATTCATCTCCAACCTCGCTTTGTCTGAGTCTAATGCCCTTGTAGCATCGTACAGGAGCACCATCCTGTCGTTCAGTCATTCGTTCAAACGAGATTTGATTGTTGAGACGCCGACTAAACCAGCTCTTTGAGTCCGACTCTAAATCGTGCTTTTCAGCCCACGTCTGATACACCTCATAGACCTCGACTGAAGTTGCCACCCCGTCCTCATCTTCGACGATCCACTGCGATGCAAACTGTCCGATTGCAGCATCTGGATCGTCCTTCCAACTCGATTCTTGAGAGGGAGTTGCTTGCGGCTCATCATGGGAATTTTCCTCGGAGGTTGTCGACCCAGAATCCTGTTCACTATCTAAGGAGCGAGCCCCATCACTCGTCGGCTCAGATTGAACAGTGGTGAAGGAGGTCTCTAAGAGCGTATGGAGTGGGCTCGTAATTCCACCAGTATAGACCACTGGTTCACCGTCGACGGAGAGGATGACGATGCAATAAGAGCCGCTCCCAAAGGCTGGCTCTGGGAGGCAATCTTCTGGGACAAACGGGATTTTGATCGGCACCCACTCTTTATCGAACGCTGTTTTCGAATCGTAAGTATGGGTTTCACCGGGCTCGTAAACGAGATACTCGTTCGCAGCGTGATCATAGCTGTAGATTGCTGGAACGCGGTCTTTCGTCACTGCTGAAAGCGATCCCAATCGGACGTGCTCTGTCCCAGTTCCATCGTAGAGAACAATAGAATCATCTTCGTGTACCCAGATGCTGCGACGGTTGTCGTCACTCCCTGTAACGGGGCGAATAGCCGTGACTCCACCTTCTTCGGTTGCACCTCCATTGAACGTGATTGGCGAGTCGTCAGTGTAGAATCGGATCTCACCGTTCTGAAGCTCTCGAACAGGTGGCGAAAGGATTCCCTCGACACGCTTGGCCCAATCCAGCTCAGATTTACCCGGACGAACAACGAATAGCGGGATATCTCCTGCTTGCTGAGCTTTTCGGAGATTGGTGAGCACCTTCGCTGGGTTCTCCGGGGTTGTCGTCTCGACCTCAATAGCGAAGGTTTCCTCTAAGTCTGAATGGGTAGCCCGTCCGTCGGGTTTCTCACTTCCATCCTGTGAGAGAATCGAGACGGTGAATCCGAGTGTAGTAAGCCCCTCCTCGATCTGTAGAAGTGCATCATCATGGCCACTACCACCAGCAGCCTGCACCCCACCAGTATCGGGGGTAGCTACGTCTTCACCCGCTGCAGTTAGTCGAACCACGACCTCGTCGACATCGATATCGACGCTCGTCTCCAGGAACCGAGTGCGTTGGCGGATGTCTGCCAGTTCATCGTATGATGGCGGCTCTACCGCAACATCTTCGAACAGTCGACGGAGTTCTTGATCGACCTGCTCGACTCCTATCTCCCCATTTTCCTCACGGGCTCCGTCTCGAAGCTGTAAACTCCGCACTACCTTTGCGAGAGCGACATCCAGTTTGTCGTCGGTGACGCTGAGAACCTCACGAAGCGCTGCTGGTGTTTGTGTGGTCGGAGCTGTTGATTCCGGCACTCCGAATGTGTCGGTCGCTCGGCTATGGATCGCCGAGAGTGTCTCATCGAATTGGGCTTCTTCACGAGGCGTGAGTGGGTAGTCGCTCTCGGGATGGCCTGCTGGAATAGGGAGCGGTTTGATACTGAATGGATACGGCCCCGTCTCTCCGAACCTTGGACTCGGTAGGCTCGCAATCCATTCACCACGAGGCAGTGATCGAATTCGGTTTGCGAAGTCGACGGGGTCCATCTCCTCGTGGGCCATTGCTCGGGCCAACTCCCGATCAACGTTGATTTTTCCAATGAGCGAGCTCCCAATGTTGTTCAGGGCATTGAGGTAGACTTTTCGACCGCCTTCGACTTCCATCTGTTCGGGAAACTGCATTGAGAGTCCAACCGAGAGGCGGAAGCCCCGACCCTTTTCGAGGAGATCGTTCATGATGCCCGAGACCACGACCGATGCAGCCTCGTCGACGATCAGGTTCACAACGTAGTCGTCCGAGTACTGCCCAAGATCGCGTTTGCGTTCCTTGAGCGCATCATCAAGGTTGGTCAAAATCACACCCGTCATGATTCGGGCGGCTTCCTCACGGAGATCGCCGAGGTCGAAGAGAATGATCGTGTTCTCGTCGATCAGATCCCGAAAGTCGAATCGGTTCTCGGTGTTGTTGAAGATCCGTCGTAGGTGGGTATCCTGCGAAATGTATGCCAGACGGTTCCCGACACCACCCATTACGCTCCCGAACGTCTTTGAGTCGAGTTGGAGTTGCCGCCGAATCACTCGAATGACTTCCTCATCGTCTGATTGAGGAGCCTCATCAGGATTCGATTGGGGTGGGCCAGCCTCCCAGAGCTTGTCGACAGCATATTCGAGCTGGCGATGAGCAAAGTAGTCAGTCGACTCACGGTAGAGCCCGTTTTCGCGTCCATACTCCTCATCGAAGAGGGTCTTGATGAGAGTCTTGATCAATGTGGGGGCAACGGTAGCCCGCTCGTATCGATTCTCGCCCATCACAAGCTTCAAGATTTCCTCGTAGTGGTCGGCTTTCCGCTGGACAGCGTCGACGCGGCGTCGACCGCGTTCCATCGACGGTTCGAGGTCGAAGAACGAAAAGCCGGGGAGGATATCTGGAACCGGGAAATGAATGACGTTCTCTTCGAGATCGGTAGTTCCGAACTTGCGAGCATGAGCCCGCATATAGTTCTGGGTCATCCCGTCGCCTTTCGGATCAATGAGAATGACTGGTCCCTCTGTGTTTTCGTACAGCGAGAGAATGTCGTTGATGAGTGCCTTCGACTTTCCCGACCCTGTTGTTCCGAACCGACCGTAGTGTGTCGGCAGCAAGCCCGGCGGGACGTGTGTCGGAACGTCTTCGGCCTCACCGTTCTCACTGAGTGCATACCCGATGGCCATTCCATCAGTGAACTCACGCATGATATCTTGGTGAGGCCGTGGCAACGGATTTCGACTCTGCTGTTCTGCACGCGTGCCTCTCATACCCTCGACGCTGAGTTGGTCAGCTGAAGGCACGAGAATGAAGTTGGCGAGTTCGTCGCCACTCAGTATAAGATCTGGACGAGTCTTTCCACGACCAGTCGAGAGCTCTCGATTGAGAACGCGTTTGAGCAATGCCCGACCTTTCTTTTTCTTCGTTGCTTCTCTCCATCCGCGATCTCCTACTGGTTGGCCCTCAATCCCGTAGAATGGGCCATCGAGGGGGTCAAAAGCTGGTCGAAGCGAAGTAAGCTGTGAGTCGAGTTGCTCGCCGTTCTCTGGTGGCACTACAACAGCACGCAGATTAGCTGTGAACGTCCGACTGGAATTCTTAGCCGTGATCCGATCAATTCGTTCCTGGACTGACTCGGTCAGCTTCCGTTCGGTTGTACTCGTCGAATGATCTTCGACCTCCAAGAGTGGCCCAAGTATTTCTTGGGAGAGTGTATCACGACCATCGGCAAGATCCTCCTTTCGGAGGTCTCCGTCGGCCTTCCAGCTGTCGCGGTGCTCGAAAACGACTTGGAATGCAATCGGATGTTCGATATCGCTCAACTGGTCGATGAGTGTCACCAGTGGAGGAGTGATTGATCTGGTCGATGTCCCGTTCAGAGTCTCTGTAAAGGGCGTCAACGTCGTCATCCAGTCTTTCTTCCGAATGGCGGTTCCACACCAGCGGACACCTCGAGGATGTAGTGAATCTATTGCTGGACGAGCGAGAATCGTACCCTTATCAGTCAACGTCGGTTTGCCACTCGGGAGTTGGCTACTATCGGTAGAATCTGCATTGGGTGAACCAACCGCAACAGCGTCATCTCCGATCTTGATCCAGGTCTCGCTGTCTTCGTCGACTACTGTGCCACCATCACCCACAGGCGGTTCTGTACTCGAAGCTGCCTCGTCTGTATCACTGTTTTCGGGGCCAGCGGTGGAGATAGGTTGTAGCTCTTCGTCAGTATACTCATACAGTAGATCACCACCGTTCATCGCCTCGTCGAATTCCTCACGAGAGAACTCGACAGTCGGGACAAGCTTTGTTTCGAGGTCGACCTCGACGCGTTCGATATCGAACGTCGTGGGATAGATAGACCGTAACCGAGTCTCCAGTGTGTCAAAATGTTCGTCGACACCGTAGTAGAACTCGACTGGCTCGTCTATGCCCTCACTGAGTGCCAGGAACTCGAAACGGGGCGGGTGGCTGCTATGCAACGGATTCAATGTGTTCAGTAGCCCACCGGAACCTTCACTGGTCAGTTTGTGCAGGCTCGTGAGAACTGTAGGGATCTCACTCGCTGCGACTTCTTCGGATGTGGGCGTAACACGGAGGTACTCACGCATTGTCCTCACCCCCGACTGTACCTCCATCTGGCTTCGGAGGGACGGCGTCTGATTGTCGACCGTCTCCATTCGTCGACTGCTTTTCTAACCGCTCATTGAATTCCGCTACCTCAGTTTCGACAGCCTGCTCACCAGCACCGGGGAGCGTCGACCGACCCTTGCTCGGATCGAAGTCGATCACCTGCTTTTTTTGGCCATTGCTTCGACCCGAATCCCGCGCCACTCACCGTCGACGCCGACGAGTGCCTCGGAAAAGCCAGCCTCTTCATTGCCGGGAACGGCATCCTGTACATAGCGCATCTGGGCGTAGTTCAGCCCGAATTCCGTGGCCCACTGGTCGTCCATCCCATCCAGATGGTGGAACTGCTTGACCGCACACTGATCGAGGATCGCTTCGGATTCGGTGTGTTGGAAGAACTCGTCGACTGTCTGTGTAACAAGTCGAATCGAGAGATCGTGGTGACGGTGATGCCGGAATACGGTCTCCAGGAATGAGAGACTCGCAGCATCCTGCATGATGTAGCGAGCCTCGTCGATGACGAAGACGACCTCTTTGTCCGTCTCTTTTGCTCGCTCGTAGACAAGCGAAATGAGCAATTGCATCGTGAGTGCGGTACTGCTGTCGACGCTGCCCTCTTGTTGGGCGAGATCGAGATAAATTACCTTCTCGTCGTGGATGTCGAATTCTGAGGCTTTCCCGAGGTTTGCGTGTCGACCATCCTCCTCGAAGGGTCGAAGCTGATCGAGGAGCCACGTGGCATCGTCTTGGATCTTCCCTGCTTCTTCGTCCGATCGGACGACGAACTCCTCAGGATTGTCGACCATCTCCTCGAAGAGGTCCATCATCGTGCGGATCGTCGGGCTGGGATTGCCGTGTGTGGAGATGTCGTCGGTGATCTCGTTGCGTCTGTAAGCGACGCCACCGTCTACAAGCATATCCAGAAGCTGATCGACGCTGGCATCGTCGAGGAGGTCGCGCTGAATGACGATCAGCGTCGACAGGGCTACCCTTGGAAGTTCTACGGACTCACCGAGGAGGGTCGGGAGTTCCTCGAAGCCACAACCTGCTCGCCGCCGAAGAGACACTCCAACAGATCTACGAAACCATCTCGGACAAACCCGAGAAGATGGTCAAGTACGAGAACGCACCCCGCCCTGAGGAGATGTAGGCACAGCTGGAAATTCACACATCGAAAGAGGGGTATCCTAAGAGTACAAAGGACCGATCAATTCAGACGATCAGCGATGACAGCCACCACTACGATGGGGCTACACCCCGTGTGGGATATGAAAATTATTGCGGAACGTCGACAGTTGGATCATCCACGGACCACCGGCTACCACACACCTCAATTCAAGTGTAACGAGCTACCTGTTTTGGACCCGATAGATCACACACCTCAGTCCATCTGTAACAGTTCACCGTTGAACCGTCAGACATCCACGACACCCCCGTTCCACCTGTAACAGCCCAACGTTGAACCGTCAATCACCTACCACACACCCTAGTCCATCTGTAACGACTCAGTATCGAATGGTCGAACATCTACCTCACACCCTAGTCCATCTGTAACAGTTCAATATCGAACCGCCTAACACCCACCACACACCCCAGTCCATCTGTAACAGTTCAATATCGAACCGCCTAACACCCGCCACACACCCCAGTCCATCTGTAACAGCTCAACATCGAACTGCCGAATATCCACCACACACCCTAATCCAAGTGTATAACCCGACAGAAACGACCGCCAGCGATTCAGTATTCTAACCTATCAATATCGTCATCTGCATCGGAGTCGACACAAGTTTTCACTACGGCTGGATCCTTCAATAGCCGATGGAGTTTGTAGGCCCCACCTCCACGGCCACCGCTTGTAACATACGACTCGGAAATATCGAGAAACGCCTGCTCATCAAGGATATCCCGTACGCGATCAAGTTTCAGCGGATCGGTACCTTCGGCCTGACACACTTGCTTGTATACCGAAAAAACCTCTGTGGTCCGGTACTCGTCGTCTTCGTTATCGCCCTTATCAGTGAGCAACGCAAGAGCCAGCAGCACGTGTTTAGCGTGCGGCGCTTGGGTCGACAGGAGTTCAAGGAGTCGATCGGCCTCGGCACGCCGTTTGGCGGCCTCCAGGTGCTCCTCTCGAACCTTCGAGTCTTGGTTGTCCTCAGCAATCTCGCCTGCATTTTTCAGAATGCGAATCGCTTTTCGTGCATCACCGTGTTCCCGAGCTGCTAATGCAGCAGCCTTGGGAATCACCGACGATTCAAGTACACCTTCTTTAAACGCATCTGCACGTGCCTCCATGATCGCACGAAGTTGGTTGGCGTTGTATGGTGGGAAAATGAACTCCTCGTTCCCGAGTGAAGACCGAACTCGCTGATTGAGTTCATCTCCCCAATCGATTTTATTCGAGATTCCAACAATTCCTAAGTCGCGATTGATCTTCCCGGATTCACGGGCCCGCGAGAGTTGCATCAGAATATTGTCTCGGTTACCCGATTCGTCGGGCCGGAGACGGTCGATCTCATCTAAGATGACAATGCCCCCATCGAAGTGTTCTGAAAGCAACTCCCACGCATGAGTGTAATAATGTGAGCGCCCGAGTCCTTTGAGCGGGATATGTCTCGGCGACCCGGCGGCTTTGTTAACCTCACGAGCTAATTCACAGGCTGCCTGTGCCTCTGTCGAGTGTTGTGAACAGTCAATATATGCGACGGCGATATCACGGTCATGCCGCTTTGCTTCAGCTTTAGCACGCGCCGAGACGTGTTTAACGACCAGTGATTTCCCGGTTCCGGTCTTACCGTATACCAACACGGGCGTCGGTGCTTCGTTGACCACGACTGGCCGGAGGTAGGTGCCGATCTGCTGTATCTCCTCGTCTCGACCGACGATGCGGTCAGAGTCGGGGACCATACCGACCTCAAGGAGCTCGCTGTTCTCTATGAGGCGTGTCGAAGCCGTCTCTTCGTCGACGGCGAATAGTGGGTCCCCACCACTCCCGTCGCTCCCGGTGAACGTAGTCTGGGGAGGGTCGCTATTGTCGCTGTGGTCCGGAGTCACAGTGGATTGTTATCATCTGTGTATAAATATTTACTCACCTCAGTCCAACTGTAAAACACGCTGTTGGTGGCTATTACTGAGTGAAAGACTGGATTGACTGCTATCGAGTGGGAGTAGCCGAATACCCCGGTCCAACTGTAACAGTCGATTGGACACACCTCAGTCCATCTGTAAGTCGAAGATAGACACACACACCTCAGTCCAAGTGTAACGAGCCGTGGGTAGGGGCCACTTGAAGCATTGGTTGATCGGGTCTAAGATACTCAATTGTGCTGTAAACACATGGTAAAAGAGCTGTATCCGACCAGCAGTTCACGTAGAACCAACCGAAAAGAATTCGGTGGTAATTATATGCTGAAAAGGTACTACGGTGATCTACGTCAACACAACACATAAAACACTAGCATTCAACCGCAACCACACAACCGCATTAAATCGTTGACAGCCGCCAGACAGCCGCCACAAACAGCCGACCGCCTCCGCATTCGTCTGGTTTACACTTGGACTGAGGTGTGTCTGTTACAGCATCGAGGAACGGCAACCCTTCGTTACTAACGTGACGTCCTTCGTGAGATCGATTATTGATTACCGTCTGCTGTGTATGTCGTCAAATCTACGTTCTGTGTCTCTGCGAGTTCTCGCCGGATGTCTGTTCGGTCCCACCCAAGCGGCGACAAGACACTCTCGACAGCGCGGATGAGTTGCGTCTCATAGTACGACGGATCATACGTCTCGACATCCTCGTGAGCAAGCACAACGCGATCTCGTGAGGTTTTCTCGTCATCGACAACCACATACTCAATATCCTGTCCTGGATGAACACTGAGATCGTGATCACGAGCACGCTTCAGAGCCGCCACGTTCTGGGTATTCTGCGTGTATCCTTCCAACGGCTTAGACACACGATTCCGTTTGACGAGTTGGTCGACACCCACCTCACCAGCATGGAGTTCCGCAATGGCTCGTTTAAGTGTCCCGAGAACTGCCTCCGGAGATCGTGTTTCGTCGAGGCGGTCGAGACACTCCCGCTGGACGTCTTCGACAAACGACGGCGTCGACCGCTGTCGAGCCTCAATACCCCTGATTTTGAACTCGTCTTCACCAGCGACCTTTCCAAAGTACTTCGTCAACGCGCCAGCGGTGCTTTCTCGTTGTGGGACAAACGCGACCCAATCGTAGTGGGCTTCGTGTTCAAGACGGATCTCGACCCTGTTGGTGATCTCACGAGCAAGTACATCGAGGTCCTCGCGTTGACTGTCGTCGACGTCGGGATCGGGAGTCACCCAGATCGAGTCGACGATGCCGTGGATGACACGCCACCCACCATCCTCCAGTCGTTGTTTCGCCGTCAGCAAAATCTCGCGAGCAAAGGCATTGATTGCTTCGTGGCATTCTATCCGACCGAACTTTGCGTTGGAGAACCCCTGGTAGCCGAAGCAGGCGACGAGAATCCACTTCAGGGCACCCGACCGTCCTTCGAGTTCTTCGAGTCGCTCTTGGTCGACCTCGTCTTGCTGCTGTTCCTGACGGATTTCGGCCTTGATCTCATCACGAGCATCAATGATCGGCTGGAGGACGTCGACAAGGTATCCCTGTTCATCGCAAATCGAATAGCCGAGTCCAGGAACATCATCGCGATCACGATGGCACTCACACCGAATCACGTCAGGAGAGACGTTTCGTGTACAGATGATGTTCGGATACAACGACGAGAAGTCGAGTTCGTGGACATCCTCGTGGAGGCCGACCTCTGGTGCGAAGATGAACCCGCCACGGTCGGCGTCGTGGAGCGTTCTCATCGGTTTGTAGAACTCGTGTCTCCAGGAGTTCCATGGAACCAATACGCCTCGATCATGGGCTTCACAGATCTGGATCGCCGTCAAGACGTTCCCGATCGAGGCCCAGGCGAGTTCCTGGATCGGCTTTTTCGACCGTGAGACGAGATCGAGAACGCCGTCGAGGTTCGTCTCGCCGTAGAAGAACGTATTCGACTCATCGATGATTGCTCGACCGGGCACGTTGTATCGGGCTGGTGAGTGGCCGACGCGGCCGTAACTCGAATACGTCGACTGACTCGCGAGCTGCTGGTAGTCGACATCGGATAATCGACTCAGCGAAAAATCGTCGACGCCAGCGTTCGTGGCCATCTCGTGCAGTGTGGGGATGATCTGACTTGTTGAACAGACGAGGATGTCGGGGATCGCGCTCGTCGACTGCCGCCTGTACAGCTGTCAGAATGTCTTCTGTCGACCCTGTAATCGTTTCGCCGTCGACGGACAGCTCTGTGTAGGAATCTCCTGTCGTCTCCGTTACGGGGACGTCAAGCTGGAGTGTCGACAATTCACTTGCCGGGGTTGGATCGATATCGTTCTCTAAGCAGTACCGGAATTCCCGCAAGAAGTCGACGTTGAAGCAGGCAAGATCCCCGATTGGGAACTCCGATAGCTGGCGTGCTTGGGGAGCAAGTGTTGTGACCCGGTTGACGTGAGTAACGTCGACGGCGAGAACCTCCTCGCCATCGCGACGGAATCCTGGCCGCCGAGAAACAATCTCGGTTGCGACGACATCAGGATGATTCTCGTAGATCCTCCGAAGCTTCGTGAGGTCGATATCACTGTCGGGTGAGCGCGGGCCAACGTAGAACCGTGGCGTATAGTCGTCGTGCTCGGTTACGACTGCACCGTCGACCGCCACTTCCCATTCGAGGACGCGACCGTCATCGAGGAAGTCGACTGTGAACGACATCGTCTATCCGTAGCCTCCAGACATACTGTACTAGAGTAGCTGGTCTCTGGATAACCGAAGGCGTGTCATTTCCTTGTTTCCGGGATCTAGAACCTTTCAGATTCTCTTCAGAGCTGATCTTGAACTCAATCTATTAACCAACATTTGCTGTGATTTCGCATTTTGTTCGTTAAGGTGCTCTCCGTACTTCATTCGTTGATTCTGTAGAACAACTCTCTAACAGCCTGGAGTACCTGATTTCTCAGTCGAGCACATTAATCGAATCAAGGTAGTCACGTATCTCTTGGACAAACAACTGATATCGGTCGAGATCTTGTAGAGCGTTGTAGACCGTATCGTGATCGATTATTTTTCCGTACGTATGAGACAGTACATTACGGAATCGTGCCCCCTGTGCCATCTCCTCGGCCAACGTGGATGAGAGTATGCCCATTTCACCGAGTATTCGCATTGACTCTGGATTACTCGATGGGGGATGTCCACGAACCTGTTTGACCAGCTCCTCGCCGATATCAATTGAGGCTTCAGTCATCTTCACAAATCGGCGTTCGACGATATCACGGGTATCTGAGTCGTGTTTGTATTCCTCACGACTGATTCGCTGTTTGCGGGCAAGCACACCGAGGCTCTCTTCGATTGTTTCGACAGCAGTTAGAATCCTGTTGAGGCGATCCGTCGGAAATTCATCCGTTGTCATCCGTCTCTCTCGGAGTCACCGGCTGCTGGCACGGCTGTATCATCGTCATTGAGATGTGCATCAATCTTATCTAGTGCCATATCGAGCCGTTCGCGTGGAGACCGTTCTTTGCTGTTACCTGTCGTTACTTGTTGGCGGATCTCAGTAGCATGATTTTGATCTCCAACAAGCATGATACCCTGATTGAAAACTGACTCCGCCACCGTTGGCTCAAGGGTGTGTATATCCACGATATCAACGTGATCTGTGCAGAGTGTTTCGCTGAGGTCTGCACTCAGTCCCAAGAACACATCGTTGTAGCCCTCGTCGGGAGGACGGTGAGAAACGAATTCGACTGCAATATCAATATCACTTCCTCCATGCGTCGTTCCTGTTGCGTGGGAACCGAATAGAATAGCGAGTTGAACCGGGTGCTCCTGAAGAACAGTTATGATACTCTCAATGGGTAGAGAGCTATCAACGTCAATGGAGCCTATGGTTCTCATTGTCTTGATGGAGGTGCTTGAGTTATATAAAATCCGGGTGACGCACAATGTGTGAAGAATCTCCGCTGTGAGCAAATGGGGTAATTCACTGTCGGCAATACAAAATCGACAGACTGCTTAGCCGAATATAAGTGAGGAGGAACAAATCGTCTTAGGATTTGACCCCGATCATACTCTTGGCCTCTGACACCGGTTTTCCTAATTTCCCTCTGCTTCAATCGCTTCTTCGAGTTTCTCAAGCCGTTCTTCGTGTTTATCGAGTCGACGCTCCTGTTCGAGATCGATACTGAGTAGCGAGGGCAACAGTGGGTTCTGATGATTCAATAGCCCGCTGGCATCGGCGTGTTCCCGAGCATAGGCGAACAACTGATCAAACCGTGGTTGATCGCGTCGACGGAGTGCTCGACGAAAGTCCTGCCAGCGTTCTTCGATCGCTCGGAGTGCGTCCCGATACGTTGGATTCGTTCGCCCCATCGCTATCGTCCTCCGGGACCACCAGCGGTCCATGCATCGAGCAGGGGATTCGCCGCCATCGAGGTTGTCTCACCGGAAGCGGTGAGGCCAGTACCCACACTGTCGGGAGTCGACGGCGACGGTGTCGTCGATTCCACGCCGACCTGCGCAGCGCAAGCTGCGAGCAACTGTCGCCAGTAGGCGAAGGTCGTCTGGTAGTATGCACCGTCGTCGACGGGGTAGAGGAGTGTCTCGAAGTCGTCGCCCACAATCCGTGGGCCCATCCGCGTTTGCTCGCGCTCCAGATGGTGGTCAGCGGCCGTTTCGATCGGCTCCGTGGACGCATCGCGCTCGCTGCGGGTGACGAGAACTGGAATGTCGTAGCCGTCGGCGTAGGTCACCAAGCGGGCGAGTGTTCTGGCCTGAAGCGTTTCTGCGTGTGCTTCGCCGAGGGTATCATCAGTGCGGTACTGGGCGTCGACGGCCGGCGCGACGATGAGCGACGGAGTGTGCGCCGAGGAGTCGTCATTTCCTGTTGGCTGTCGACCTCGCGCTCGGGTGTTGTCGGTCGATTCTTGGATGGACTGATTCACTGCCGTCGGAAGATCACAAACCGCGCCGTAGTGCTGGTAAGCGGTGAAACCACGTGCGACATGGATGCGGTCGAGCAGGCGCTGGCTGGGCGCGATCTGTGCGAGGGTGGTTGTCGTTGCGTGGCCATTTGCGTCGACCCAGAAGGCCGGTCCATCGTGGAGTAGTAGGTGATCGAGGACAAGCGATTGGAGCACTGGACCCCCCCGACTGCCGTCGACATCTAAGAGCGTAATACCGTCATTGAGCGACGGCAGAAGGAGGTCATCGCTTGATGGGTCAGCTTTGTTGACGAGGTCTTGGTTACGTTTTGATCCCCGAGTTGGTCGACTCACTGTGAGTGGTCTGGACGACGATGGCGACGTCGATCCTGATTTCTCAAACACACTTCGGTGGTCGACGGAGAACAACATAATCCGAAGTGTGTAATTTCCATGTTTCAGGAGTGGTATTGGGTAGTGACGAACTCGGTTCCTTCGGTGGGTTTTCTGTTGTTAATAGAATGTTTCCAGAATCTATTGCAGTGTCTTCTACAAGCTTAACCAACGGAAGAACTTCTCTGCCTCTTTTGTTGGTTAAGTTTTCTCATTGCTATACTGCGACCGCAAGTCGACCAAACAAAATCTATCAAAAGAGACTTACGTCGATTGATAGACATTTAATCTGTGCCTCCAAAAAACCGACGTGACTTCCTCGTTACTACTGTGATTGTTGCTGGTGGCCTTGCTGGTTGCTCATCACAGCAGTCTGACACACCACAAGCGGGTTCACTTCTGTTTGTCAATAATCACAATCTTCCTCACTCTCTGAAAATAGAGATCGTCAACGTTGGATCAAGGCTCAATATGCAGAATAACACCGTCGTTGGCGATGCTGAAAATATACCTCCGTCTCAGCGAAAGATTACTGCATCAACGACTTTAGCACCAGGTAATTCAGAAATATACGCTGATGTGTTCTCGTACGAGGCGTGGTACGTGGTCAACTACACCGTTGATGGTCGTCAACCACAGAGTCCCACTGCCACTTTCAATCCTGCACCACCCAATCGAGATTACGGGAATTTCCTCTCAATCAAAGTCTACGACAGTGGTTCAACTACGTGGGAAGTCATCTCAACAGACGATACTACACAAATTAAATCTTGAAATAAGCCAGTCTCAGGTGATAGATACACCCTCTAAGTGTAGCAATTTGTTCAGCTGATCAATTTATGCGAGCTCCTATGTCCCGATCCTGTCCTCCTTCTATTTACGTTAGTTCTCCGAACTTTGGAGTTTTCTTACAAAGTGCAAAGTTTGTCTTAACAGTTACCATGGTGCTATCACGGGTGTATGCCAAGCTAATTTATCGAGATTCTGTTAGAACGTATCGTGCAAGATGCAGAGCGCGGCTGTATCACAAGGACTTTTATTCAATAATATTATACTGTCAGGTGTGCCCTCGAAAAGAGAACCCATTGGGGATCTTGATCCATCCGATAGGTGGGACTACTCTGAGTTTCGGTGGAACCGCATCACATCTTTTGTTGGTATTGTTACGACGATAGTCTGTTTCTGGATAGACTTGTTCGTATACAAAAGGCGCCACACCCCTTTCATCTCTGCTCGCTGTGGCTGTCACCCACCGCAAGAGCGGCCGCAGTCACAACGGCAATATGGGCGGTCTATCACTGGTAACATATGCCATTCGAGACCCCGGACCTTCTGCCATCGACTACTGATGTCCCACGGCAAATAGAAACCGACCGCTTCCGTATCCGCCCACTGACCATCGCAGATGTCGACCGAGACTATGACGCTGTGGTCGAGAGTCGCCAACAGCTTCAGGGGACGTTCGGACCCGGGCACGACTGGCCTCCCGCAGACCTGACACTCGAACAGAACCGAATCGATCTCGCCTGGCACGAAAAGGAGTTTCAGCGGCGTGATGCGTTTACCTACGCGGTCGTCGACCTCGAAGAGACCGTCGAGTTGGGCTGTCTGTACGTCCAGCCGACCCGAGTACCCGAGTACGAGGCTGCGGTTTACTTTTGGGTCGCAACGCAAGCTGTCGACCGCGACCTGGCCGCGGCTATCGAAACCACAATCCGGACGTGGATTGCCAAAAAATGGCCGTTCGAGTCGGTGGCATATCCCGGGCGGGATATTTCCTGGTCGGCGTGGGAACCAGTCCAACTCGACGACTGACAGCCGACGAACCTGTGGGCCACTCGGCAACTCAGAGAGCCATCGCTGGTTGTCCTTAGTTATCCTTAATCACTACTACACTGTGGGGGGATGCATCGACAGTGAGGACGTACTCTAACGGTGGGTATTAACAAAGGCTACTTGTATACTATTATTTATTCAAATAATAAAGGGACATATTGCAGGAAAAGTTATCTAAATAGAAAAAATATACCGCATATGGTAACTGAACAGCCGTCAAAAGCGGTCGACGACGTTCCCGAGGGGACGCCGGCGTCACTGCAGTCGGCCACAGCAATGCACGACCCGTTTGGGTGGTATCGGACACAACGGGCGCGTGGTCCGGTACAGTACGACCCCCAGCGAAACGTGTACGACGTGTTCTCTTATCGTCACGTAAAAGAGACCCTACAGGACAGTGCGGCGTTCGCCCGGAAACCACTCTCACGGAGTCACTCGGACGCTCAGATGGCGTTCGAATACTTGGACAACGCAATGGTGTGGTCCGACGGCCCGAAACACACCGATGCCAAGGCTAAGTTGTTCCAGTACTTCCGGCCAGATATGCTGGCAGAACTGGAAACGGCTATCAGGGACATCACCCGCGACCAGCTGTCGGTTGCGACCGTCGACGGGACCGAGTTCGATTTCGTGTCCGATTTTGCTGTGCCAGTCCCCCTTCGGGTCGTCATGGACGTCGTCGGTATTCCCCAGGAGGATCACCAGCAGTTGTTCTCGTGGCTTGAGACGTTCCGCGAGGTAATGAACACGGAGTACAGTGCTACAGAAAGCGGGGATGGCTCCCTGATGACCGAGGCTGTCGAGTACTTCCGGGCGTTGGTGACCCAGCGCAGGAAGGACCCACAGAACGATCTTATCTCCAAACTGGCAGCCGAAACGGAACTCAGCGGCGCAGAGATCGGTTCGAACTGTTTCGACTTCATCCTCGCAGGACAGGGGACGATGTCGGAGCTCCTGGCGAATGCCTTGTTCTTGTTCGACGACCAGAACCTACTCGCTGAGCCAGCTGCCCACGACATATCGGAGCTGCTTGAAGAGGTGTTGCGGTACAGAAGCCCGTTGCAGGCCCGTGCTCGGGAGACAATCCGGGGCGTAACCATTGGTGAGACAGATATTCCTGGCGAAGAGACTGTTATTTTGTGGCTTGGTGCGGCCAACCGGGACCCAGATCGGTTCGAGCGTCCCGAGGCGTTCGTCCCCGACCGTGACCCGGAGCATCTGGCCTTCGGCACCGGAGCCCACAGCTGTATCGGGGCCCCCCTCGCTCGTCTCCAGGCTCCGATCGTGCTCGAGACCTTCTTCGAGTCAATCGCATCGGTCACACTCGATCTCGAAGCCGCCGAACCGAAGTGGAAAGCATCGAAACTCGGATTCGAGCGATTACCAGTGGCGGTGACACAGCTGTGAGTCCCACCCAAGCCCCTGGGCAGGCCAACGAAATTGTCTTCATCGACGGGAGTGTCCAATGATTATTCTGTTGTCGACTGCTCCGCTCGATCCCGACTCCCGAGACGAGTGGATGGAGATCGTCACATGGATGGCCCGCAAATCCCGCGCCGAGCCGGGTGTCATCGACTACCGGGTCACCACAGACATCGAAGCCCCAAACACCGTCCGCATTATTGAAAAATATGCCGACGCCGACGCTGTCGACGCCCATGAGTCGAGCGCTCATCTCGAGGAGTTCCAGCGCGACATCGAGCCACACTTGATAGGCGAACCCAAGCTGTATCGGCACGATATTTCCGAGCGGACCGAAATGCGCGGTCCGTAACGACACCCTGGCGGTATTATTGGGCTGTCTCGACGGCGTGGGCGAGCCGGTACAACGTGGCTTCGTCGAATCGGTCGCCGAGCAGTTGGAGCCCAACGGGGAGGCCGTCGACGGTGCCACAGGGAACCGACAACGCCGGATGGCCCGTCTGGTTGGCCCCGCAGGTGTTGACCGGGAGCGTAGCAAGTCGTTCGAGGCGAGCTTCGGGAGTGGCGTCAGTGTCGTACTCTACGGCGACCTGCGGGACGGTTGGCATGGCTAGCGCATCACACGCGTCGAGACACGCATCATACTCCTGGCCGAGTGCGAGCGCAAGATTCTTGGCTTCTGCGTAGGCAATGTCTTGATTGTTTGCCCGGCACTCTTCGGCGAACAACAGTGACGCGACGACGGCCGGCGAGAGCGTGTCGGCATGGTTGTCGATGGCCGCACGGAACGCCTCGCGACCCCTGGTCCAATGCCATCCTGGGGTGGTTGTTCCGACGCCGCCCTGTTTGTAGGTTGTAGCCGCACCCAGCGGAGCGGTGACACCGAGTATCGCCGGCGCAAGTCGGTGGAGCTGCGCAGAGACACGGCGTACCGAGACGCCCTGCTCGGCGAGCGCTTCGATTGTCTCGTCGACGGCCGCCTCGACGCCCGGCTCGGCGGTCGACCAGTCGAACCCCTCATCGAGAACGCCAAGCGTCATCTCGTTGAGGTCGGTTTCGAGCGCTTCGACGTATCGACCGGCCGAACAGCCCCGCGGCTGACGCGAGTCGAGTCGCGAGCCGTTCTGTCGGTCGTCCCCGGCGATCGTCGCCATGACACGTGCGTTGGTTCTGACGTCACGAGAGATAACGCCCACGTGGTCGAACCCGAAATCCATCCCGAAAACGCCGGTGTAGGGCACCAACCCATAGGTGGGCTTGCAGCCGACGACGCCACACCACGCCGCAGGGGTCCGAACCGACCCAGCCTGGTCGGTTCCCAGTGCGATATCGCAGTCGCCCACCGTGACCGCGGCCGCCGACCCACTCGATGAGCCGCCGGCCAGCCGATCGCTGTCGTGAGGGTTCCACGTCGGTCCCGCGTCTTGCAGTTCGCCCGCGTCCCCCATGGCAAAGGCGTCCATGTTCTGTTTGCCGCACACCGTAGCGCCAGCATCGAGCAGCCGAGCGACAACAGTTGCGTCGATTTCGGGGACGAACCCCGAAAGCGCCTCGGAGCCGACCGAACACGGAAGCGCCGCGACCGCGATGTTGTCCTTGATACCCGCAGTGAGATCCGCCAGCGGCCCGTCGGCAGCACCCGCGATCCGACACCGGCAGAGCCAGGCGTTACACGGGTCCGCGTCGGTATCTGGTCTCCAGGCCCCCTCTCGGTCACCGTGTCGACGTGGTGAGCCATGGAGCAGCTCGAAGTCGGGTTTGGATGCCGCCGTAACCGTCCGTACTGTCTCTTGCATTCCCTCGATCAGCTGTCGGTACTGCGCCCGGTGTTCGCTGTCGAGGCTGACGTTCCACTGGGCGGCGAGTTCGTCAAAGGCAGTCACGGTTCGAGTCGACCAAGGGGTTACCTGAGCTTTGCCCTAGTATTCTCTCAGTACTGTAAGCCTGTTAACACGCTACGGGGACGCATCGTCTGTATAATTAGATATATATTCCTTCATTGTACGCATGCAGTACTGGTAGACTCCCACTAGTATTATACCCGTACTACATATGTACGAAATTTTTTGTATGGCTGTAAAAAGTTGATATCTATACCCAATATGGGTGCCATATAACAATGGAAAGTCTAAGTAACTTAACGAGTGTACAAAATCGTCGTCAGTTGTTGAAATACGTCGGTGTGGCAGGTACCGGAGCACTGGCCGGCTGTGTCGGCGGCTCGTCGAGCGATGGGGCCACGTCATCGCTGACAGTCTCGAGTTTCGGTGGCGCGTTCAAGGAAACCCTCGAAGCAGAGCTGTACGAGCCTTTCGAGGAGGAGACCGGAATCAGCATTCAGTCACAGGCACAGGGTGGGACTGCGGAGATCATTCCGCGAATCCGAAGCGCCGTCGAAAACGGGAACGCACCGGTCGACATACTCACAGTTCCCGTACCAGGAGTGTTGCGCGGGCTGAACTCCGAGCTGTGGATGACCCACGATGCCGGGGACTTCGAGAACCTGGAGTATATTTCGGATGACCTGATGCAGTACGACAGCGAGGACAACCTCGTTGGTATCGGCTCGCAGGCTTGGTTGATCAATCTCGTCCACAACACCGAGGAGACCGACAACGGCCCCACCTCGTGGACATCGCTCTGGGACTCGGCCTACGAGGACCAGATGGCAATGATGACTCCGGCGGTCACGGGCTACATGCCCGATATCGCTGCCGCGGTTCACTTCGATGGGATCGACAGCTTGCAGTCGGAATCCGACATCCGCGCTGTGTTCGAAAAACTCGCAGAGGTCACACCGCAGGCACAGATGTGGTACACCAACGAGGCGAACTTCCAGTCCAGTCTCGAAAGCGCCGAAACCCCGATGGGGATGCTGTACAACGACATCACCCTCGTGCTCCAAGACCAGGATGCGCCGGTCGAAAGTACCTTCGTCGACGAGGGGTCGGTGCTTGGTAGTGGCCGTTGGGTCTCTCCGAAGACGTCTGACAAGCGGGAGGCCATTACACAGTTTATCGACTACGCCTCGCAGCCAGCAGTCCAAGACCGGGTTTCGCGGAACCTCTATACGGTCCCGACCATCGAAGAACAGTACTCAGAACTCGACGACGAGACGTATCAGCGTATCGCGGGCCCCGGGCTCGACTCGGCTATCGTTCCGAACTTCGAAATGTATGTCGAACGACAGGAGTTCGTCAACCAGCTGTGGAACGAACTCATCATCGAGTCCTGATATGGGACAGATAGTCCTCAACGCGGTCGAAAAAGTGTATCCAGGCGGCGTCCGTGCGGTCAAAAACGCTTCGCTAGTCGTCGAAGACGGCGAGTTTGTGACCATCGTCGGCCCCTCGGGCTGCGGAAAGACAACCACGCTCCGGACGCTGGCCGGGTTCGAACAGCCCACCAGTGGGACGGTTGGTCTCGGCGGCATCGAGGTCGACGGTGTGCCGCCCAACGAGCGTGACACAGGGATGGTCTTTCAGGATTTCGCGCTGTTTCCACATATGACCGTCGGCGAGAACATCGCCTTCGGGCTGACCGTTGGCGGCGACTGGCCCGAAGACGAGGTCGACGATCGTATCGCTGACATGCTTGCGCTCGTCGAGCTCAGTGGATTCGAAGACCGGATGCCCGACCAGCTTTCGGGAGGTCAACAGCAGCGAATTGCCCTGGCACGGGCGCTGGCCCCCGAACCGGAGGTGCTGTTGTTGGACGAGCCGCTGGCGAGTCTCGACAAACAGCTCAGAGAGAGTATGCAGGTCGAGCTGCGCCGGATTCAAGAACAGATCGGTATCACGACCATCCTCGTGACACACAACCAGACCGAAGCGCTGACCATGTCGGACCGTATCGCGGTGATGAACGACGGGCGGTTCGAACAGGTCGGGACGCCAACAGAAGTCTACCAGCAGCCGGCCACCAAGTTTGTCGCCGATTTCATCGGGACGGCCAACGTCTTCGACGGGACGGTCCAGGAACTCGGCGACGGTCGGGTCACTGTCGACTGCGACGGCGTCGAGTTCGAGGCGCTCGCACCCGATGGCGTGGCTGTCGGCGACGCGGTCACGGTGGTGACGCGACCGGAACACACCGTGGTCGAACTGGATACAGCCCGTTCGAACGTCCTCGAAGGCGAGGTATCAGTGAGCCGGTTCCTCGGCGACCACCACGAGTGTCACGTCACCCTGCCGTCCGGCACTACTGTGGTTGGTGTCGTCGACGATGACGGACCGGCCGTCGCCGGCGGTGACAAGGTTTCTCTGGGCGTCGACGCCGAGGACTGCCTGGTGGTGGTCGAGTAATGGCCCACGAGTCACAGTCCGAGCCAGCAACTGAGAGGAGCCGCCTCCCGCCAGTAAAGTACCTCGTGGTGTCGTATCCAGCGCTCGCGTTGGTCTCGCTGTTTGCGGTCCCGCTGTTGTTGCTGTTCGTCTTCAGCTTCTTCCAGAACGTCAGCGGTGGCTATCTTCGATACGTGCTCACCTTCGAGAACTACGTCCGATTCTTCGAGGAGCCGCTGTATCTCGAACGGCTGGTGTTTTCGCTCCGGCTGGCGGCGGTCACTACGATCGGCTCGCTACTGCTGGGGTATCCACTCGCCTACCGGCTGGCGACGACCGACAGCAGTCTTCTACGACGGAGTGTGCTGATGGTCGTCGTCTCCAGTCTCTGGTTGACGTTCATCATCCGCGGCTACGCGTGGGCAGTTCTCCTGCGGAGCAACGGGCTGTTTCCGATACTCGCATCGAGGCTGGGCATTACCGAGACGCCAGTGTCGTTGGTTCCTGGCTACTGGGCGCTGGTCGTGAGCATGGTGTACGTGTTTCTGCCGTTCATGGTGTTGACACTGTACACCAGCATCAAAAACGTCGACCACGAGCTCCGCGAGGCAGCACGGAACCTGGGTGCAGGCCCACTCACGACGTTCCGACACGTGACACTCCCGTTGACCAAAGACGGGATCGTCAGTGGTTCGCTGCTGGTGTTCGTGCTCTCGATGGGTGTGTACGTCCTGCCGCGCATCCTCGGCAACCCACCCCAGTGGACGCTTGCGGTTGTTATCGGCAACCAGGTCACCGTCGAGTCGAACGTCCCGTTCGGCGCGACACTGAGTATCGCGCTGATGCTCGTCGTGGTGGGGCTTATCGCCGTCACGGTTCGACTGACCGGTGTCGAGACGTTCGGTGTCAGCGCCACCAAGGAGGTCGACCAGTCATGAGCGACAGCACCGAGTCAACCCATTCGAGCACCGGCGAGTACGCCCGCCTGGAGACAAAGCGCAGCAGTGGCCGCGACCGCCTGTACGCATTCCTGCTCAACAGCTACACAGCGCTTGTTGTCGGGTTCATTCTGTTGCCGCTTGTGGTCATCAGCCTCATGTCCTTTACGCCTAGTGAGTTCCTCCGTTTTCCCCCGGATGGCCTCTCGCTGCGGTGGTATCGGGAGTTCTTCGACTCACGGACATGGCTGTTGGCCATGCAAAATAGCCTGTTTATCGCTGTTGCGTCAGCTATCGGGGCTACCTCGATCGGCGCAACAGCCGCGTTTGCCCTCAACCGGTACGACTACCGGTTCGAGGTGGCGCTAACTGGGCTTGTCATCCTCCCCATTCTGCTCCCGCCGGTCATTATCGGCGTTGCGTTCGTGACGCTGTTCGGACTTCTCGGAGTGGGTGGGCAGTCGTGGACGCTGGCGATCGCCCATAGCATCTTCTTTTCGCCGTTCCCGTTCGTCCTCGTCTCTCAGGGGCTTGCCGACGTCGACCAGTCCTACGAGGAGGCCGCAGCCGACCTCGGGGCGGGCAGACTGAGCGTGATTCGTCGCATTACCGTCCCGCTGCTTCAGGCGAACCTCTTTGCCGGAGCGCTGTTTGCGTTCATTCTCTCGCTCAACGAGTATATCATCAGCTGGCTTATTTCCGGCTTTTCGTTCAAAACAATTCCCATCCAGATATTCACCAGCCTGCGCTACACGTACTCGCCGGTCATCGCGGCGGTCAGTCTGTTGTTTATCCTCATGACCATCGTCGTGATGTTGCTGGTCGACCGCTTTGCCGGAGGGATGTGGGAGTGAACCATCGCTATCTTACTGACCAATACACTTGATACTACAATGACAAATAATATATCCAACCCAGAGCATCGACTCCCCGGAACCGCATTCGGCGGCATCAAAACATTCCTTGGAGCGGACATTGCCGAACCTGAAGAGCTGGCCGAAGACACCGACATCGGCGTCGTCGGGGTTCCGTTCGACGGTGCGGTTTCGCGTCGTCCGGGAACCCGATACGGACCATCGGCGCTCCGAGCCGCCAGTGCTTGGCAGGACCATTTCGGCGGCCAGCCCGGCGGGACCCATAACGTCGACACCAACCAACACGTCGACTACAACGACCTCGTTATCCGAGACTGTGGCGACGCGCCGACCGTCCCCAACGATGTCGAGCGGACGCGCGATCAGGTGGCGGCCTACGTGCAGGCCGTCGCTGAGACGACGTTCCCTATTGTTCTCGGTGGGGACCACTACATCACCTACCCGTCGTTCGCCGGCTTTGCCAACAGCGTCGAGGGTGATATCGGGCTTATTCATCTGGATGCCCACTCGGACACGATGGACGACGAGCCACTGTACGGTCCCCACTGGCATGGCTCTCCGATGGCGCGTATCGACGACCTGCCACAGGGTGGCTACGAGAACCACGCAATGGTCGGTATTCGCGCCTACGAACGGGCGGGCTTTCCCGACCTCGTCGCAGAGACGGGACTCAACGTCAACTACGCCCGTGATGTCCGGCAAAAGGGGATTCGAACCTGTATCGAAGAGGCGATCGACCACGCCACGACCGGCACGGATCACGTCTACCTGACTGTCGACATCGACGTCACCGATCCGTCTTTCGCCCCCGGCACGGGAACTCCGGAACCCGGCGGGCTCACCAGCACCGAGCTGTTGACAGCAATGGACGCACTCGGGAACTGTGAGGCGATCAAAGCAATGGACCTCATGGAGGTGGCTCCACGGTTGGACCCGACCGATGCGACCCAGATGCTTGGGTCGATGGCGATCGCCCGCTTCATCGAGAGCCGTTTTCTGTGATGGCACGACCAGATACCACGACGCCGATCACCGAGGTGGCCGACGGCGTGTATGACCTCACGCTGACCCAAGAGCCGGCCCGGTATCGCGCGTTCCTGTTCGACTGGGACGTGCCGACACTGGTCGACTGTGGCCTCGAAACAACGAGCGAAACCTTGTTCGACCGTCTCGAGACATTGGGTATTCGGCCCGAGCGACTGCTCCTTACCCATGCTGACCACGACCACGCCGGCGGCTTCGATGCCGTCGTCGACCGGTACGACCTCGAGACGTACGTACCGGTCCAGTCGACGCTCGAGACGGCCCACGAGCCCGACAACCGTTACGACCACACGGACACGGTCGGCCCGTTTACTTCCGTCCACATCCCCGGCCACTGTGTCGACAACTATGCGCTCGTGGCGACCGAGCGTTCGCTGGCGGTCATGGGCGATGCGATGATCGGCGCAGACTGGCGCGGGCTGCCTGCGGGCTATTTCGTGTTGGTCGAAGGAATCTATTCTGACGACCTCGTTGCAGCCGAGCGAAACGCCGAACGTCTCCAGGCCTACGAGTTCGACACTGGGCTCGTCTACCACGGGTCATCGGTGTTCGAGAACGCTCGCCTGAAACTTGATGCATTCCTCGATTTCCCCAACAAGGGGTCGTGGGACGACCGAGCAGCTACCGAATGACGCTGCCGGTTGTTTTGACTCGGCTGACGACCTCGTTGCCATCGTACCCCGCGAGTGCTGTCTCGACAGCGTCGAGCGATTGGACGCCCCCTGGCTGGAGGTAGTCGGCCATCTCCAGTGCGGCGTCGTGCAGTCGCTGACTGGTGCCTGCGGTACACTCCTTGACGACGCGAAAGACGAAATCCCGCTCGTGGGCCCCCTGTGCCGTGTAGTGAACGCAGACGTTCGTCGTCACACCGGCCAAAAGCAGCGTTTCGACATCAAACGTCGACAACAGATGCGCGAGGTCAGTGTTGTGAAAACAGTTGTACCGACGCTTTTGAACGAGATACTCGGCCGGCGGCAGCTCGGATTCGGTTACATCGAGCGTTTCGAGGAACTTTTCGCCGTCGGTTCCATCGATAGTGTGGTCGGCTTCGGCCGAGAGCGCTTCGGCCCCGTAGTCGGCGTAATCTGGGCGGTGAGACTCTTTGGTCCAAATAATGGGTAGCTCGGCGGCCCGGGCTGCCGCAACCAAAGCACGGATATTCTCGACGACGCGCTCGGTCGAGTCGACTGACGACGACGGACAGTACACGGTTCCATCTGGGTTGAGAAAATCCTGTTGGGGGTCAATAACTAATAGGGCGGGTGTCTCACCGATCGGGCCCGGGTCCGTTGGGAGCATGCTAGATACGACTTACCGTGACAGGGTAAAGTTTGGTTATCCGACTAATTTCTGCCATCCCCGCAGCTGATGTCTCTGTTCTGCCTCAGAACATCTCATAACATTTTGCAGTGCAAATAAAAAGCTATTTTGATCAGAATAAACTCAATAGCATGGAGTGAATTCGCATCTCCAGCTCTGTTGAAGTCCTTAGCCGATGACGCTTCGTCAAGACCCTACTGAATACACCCTCTGTATGTTTTATGACTGCGTCTGCTAACTCTAAAACAGATGTCTCTATTTCGTTATTTTTGGTAAGAGGCGTTTTTGTTCCTCACGCACATACCAACTAATGGCTCAGTAGTAACAACCAAAAAGTAGTGCCTATCGTTCTAAATGAAAAGTGCCATTCTTTATATTGTAAATCCGGTCGAACGAAAACTCTCTACTCAATCAAGGAATTGGGAGTGGATTGGGTGTATGACGGGTCAGGCGAGTAACTGCTCTCAAACTCCTCGTCGAACTAGGTCGTCGCTAATTTTCAGACAAACTTTGGAGGAGAGTCCTAAACTGAGTTAGCGGTTAGCATGGCTCGATCACGGGTGTGACCAACTAACTCATACGGATTCTATCAGAACGTCTTGTGCAAGATGGAACACGCGTATCTCGCACGTGATTAATGACAACTGGTAGCTATTCATACCTATTAGAAAGATTAGTAATCTCTCTTGGGCATTTAGACTCGGTCATGGGGAAAATCAATAACACACCTTTGCCCGGGTGACATTGATTATTCCCCATCACCACCACAACTCTACTTCCCCCAGGGAGGTGGTTTCTTCGCCCCACCCCCCTCGGCTTTCGCCTTCGACGTTAATTTGGGACTATCTTTTCGATATGTGTCCCTGATATCGGGGCTATATACTGAACAGTAGCTATGATAGCTATTATCATTTAAAACTGTTTTGGGGGTACACTTTTAATCTCTAGTACGGTAATCGAATCGCCGAGAGAGACTTTGCCCCCGTGAAGGTGCCCCCAGCTCTCTCGGCATTTTGTGTTAGGATTAACAAGATAAATAATTTTCTACGGTGCAATTATCTTGAAAATAAACATAACTACCGTTCAATACTGTTTGTGTGCTAACTGTTAAGCCAAACTTTGGAGTTTCTATGTAGACTCCAAAGTTAAGGGGCTGTAGCGGATGGTTAATATATAAAGAGAGTTCGATCACATGGCTCAAAATGTAGATTCCAAAGTTCGCGCAAAAGTGTGGCTCACTCCCGACCAAGTCGACGATCTCCGCTCGGCGTGTTACTCGACTGGTGCCGACTACCTCCAGCAGCGAAACGAGGCGATCATCGGCCTCATGTACGACACCGGGCTCCGGGTCGGCGAACTGGTGGCCGTCGACGTGGATATGCTCAGAGAGGGTAACAGCGCGCTGTATGTGCCAACCGAGATCCAGAAAGACTACCCAAACGACAACGAACCTGCGCCGGCGACGTTAGAGCTGTCTGCTGACGTGTCTCGGCTGCTGTCGTCGTACCTGAATAGTAGGTGGAAGGACTCACCCGCGTTGTTCCCCTCGCGGTCGAGCGACCGGATTACTACCCAGGGTGTTCGGAACGCGATCTCGAAGGTCGTCGAGGAGGCTGGTGTTGAGCCGTACCTGGTCGACGGTACTCGCGGTGAGCCGAGCGACGTAACGCCTCACGCACTCCGCCACAGTGTCGCCTACCGGATGATGAACGCTGAGGAGGGGAACACTCTCTACGACGTTCGGAACCGACTGCGGCACCGGAGTATCCAGACGACCGAGCAAGTTTACGACCATATTATCCGAGTATGACTAACGACGATGTCGACCCAGAGAACCCACGTCCTGAGGGTCATTACCCTCGGTTCAGGGGACACCGAATGGCACTACGTTCCCGATGAACTCGCCCAGACAATCTCGTTAGGGCCTGGTGGCGACGGCGAAGAAGGGCAGGATTGGGTGCTCGTACACGCCCGAGAAACGAGATTCAGACGACCGTGAGAAGGTGATGGTTCGACTGACGCCCCGTGCACTCCATGAGCTCTACATCGAGGTAAAGGACCTCGACGTTGAGACGAGACAGATGGGCCATCGGGTTGAGTGTGATCTTTGTGGCGAGATGGTGGACCTTGACCGGGCAATTCCGAACGCCCGTGGCGAGGCGTGTCACAAGCGGTGTTGGGCAGAGTATACGGGTGTTCCGGAGTGGTTCAGTGCCCACGTGTGATCGTGTGCTTTCACTGAGTTCCGTGCATTATTTACCTCAACCAAATCAGAAATACAACCAATGCACGAACTAACTGGTTTTCAGCGGGATCTGTTATATTGTGTCGCCGCACTCAACGAGCCATCTGGCTTGGAAATAGGTTCTGAGCTGTCAGAGTATTCTTCAACTGAGGTGAATCATGGACGCCTTTACCCCAATCTTAACGACCTCATTGAGGAGGGGCTGCTCAGCAAGGAGGAAAAAGACGGTCGGACGAATCTGTATGAACTCACGCCACTGGGAATAGAACTCATCGAAGAGCGTCAACAGTGGGAAGCCGACAAACTCCGAGAGGCTGGGATCGATCTCGACTGACTCTGGTGTTGTTCGAGTTTTGAACAAGGCGGTTACGTGACTCAATGCTCTACTAAGAGGATGCGTTTAGCGCGACGATTTCGATTGTTTTACCCAAAACAGCTGAACCAGCCACTCAGTGAATCTGCCTACTGTGCACATGTTGTAGCCACGCAGGCAGAGACCGTCGATGGCATGGAGGTGGTGTGGCAACGTCGACCAACCAATATGCGAGATACGGCTACTGTTGTGCGGTCCATTCTAGCTGACCTCTTGGCCAGACGCAACCGCCTTACATACAGGGCATATAGTGAGGCATGGCCACATGCGCGAGCTCGTGATCGAACTTCTCTATGAGCCGCACGTCGACCCCGTCATGGACACATTCAGTGAAAATGAACGTTTAATCTCTAAAGCGGTTAATTTCTCAGTGACGAGTGAGAGTCTCTGGAGAATTGACCGCATCACCGGTCCAGCTGACGCTCTCAATCAACTCGAACAAGTGCTGTTTGATCCGACAGATTGCAATGAGTGTCTAACCGGCGATACCTGCTCCACAGAATGGGAGTATGAGATGCTCACTTCGACTTCAACCAGCAGAACAGTGTATACTCATGGAGTGGCGATTGAAGACTGTCACTCAGTCCCCCACCTTGCTATTGAAAACTTCGGGACTGGGCTGCTGTTCGAAGCCAAGCGTCGAGACAATCGGTACATCTGGCGTGTGCTCTCACCCACTGAAATCCGTGTTGGACCGTTCTACGAATCACTAGGTGCAGATCTGAAGGACGGTATCGAGGTCCAACTCACCCAATTGTCCGAACTCACGGAGTGGGAAGACCATGTACTATCGCTTGTGGATCTTCCATACGAACAGCGATGTGCCCTCGAAACCGCCGTCGAACTAGGGTATTATCAAACCCCCCGTGAGATCAACACCGGAGAACTTGCAGACCACCTCGATATTCCACGGTCGACGCTCCAGTACCGACTTCAACGCGCAGAAGAGTGGTTAGCGAAACTCTTCGTTGGTAGCTCTTGAGAGGCTTTAGTTTATAGGGAGGACTACCTTGCCCCGTCCGTGGCCCTTTTGAACGAGACGATGGGCTTCAACAACTTCTTCGAGTGGGAACGTTTCTCGGATATGCGGGCGTACATCCCCGTCATCTATCAGTGTCCGGATCTGGTTGAGGTACTCAGCATTCGGTTCAACAAACACGAGCTTTCCTTCAACGTTGTACTGGTCGGCCTTCTCTTGCTCTGGTTCGCGGAGTAGCGACACCAACACACCACCGTCGGTGAGAACCTCGAACGATTTGGTGAGCGTTTCGCCCCCGACCGGGTCGATTACGACGTCAACGGGATCCAACACCTCCTCGAAATTCTCCTCGCGGTAATTCACGAACTCATCGACGCCAAGCTCCCGGAGATACGCTTCATTACTTCCGGATGCCGTTCCAATGACGTGTGCATCGTGTTCGTGCGCGAACTGTACCCCCATATGACCGACACCACCGGCAGCTGCATGCACTAACACCCGGTCACCGTCAGAAACGTCTGGCGCGTCGAACAATGCCTGCCAGGCTGTCAGTGACACCATCGGAACCGCAGCCGCTTCGGAATGCGAGAGCGAGGAAGGCTTTCGAGCGATCTCGTCAGCAGGCGCAGTTACGTATTCGGCGTACGTGCCAGCCAGTGTCGGGAAACGGAGCATTCCATAAACTTCCTCTCCCACCTCCCAACTGCTCACGTCCTCGCCAAGTGCTTCGACACTACCGGAAACATCCCAGCCAGGTGTAATCGGGAACGAGACGTCCTCATTGAGGCTGCGAACGTTCTGTCCGAGACCGGCGTTCTCTGGGTCTCGGGTCTTCCAATCGATAGGATTCACTCCTGCGGCTTCGACACGGAGCAAAACCTCATCGGCTTCCGGTTCGGGGATCGGGGCCGTTTCGTGTTTGAGAACCTCTTCATCACCAAGCTCGTGATAGCGAACAGCGTGCATTGAGTCAGTCATCGGTTACGACTGATGCTTGGAGATCAGAGGGTATAGGGGTTATCTCGGCTTGAGCCAGTTAGTATCTTGGCTATAGACGAACTAAAATCAGATTCCGTTCGACTACACCGTTAAGGACGACTTCAGCGAAGGACAAGAATAGCGAAGACAGCTAGCAGCGGAACGCTCATTACCGACTCTGAGAACCGATAGATTAGATGAAAGCCAATCTCACGATGTTGCAAAGGGCAAAAAGAAGATTCGATTCAAAGTATACAACTTACTGTAACACTTAGCGAGTTTTAAACAGCACTTAGTGTCAAAATCTATTATTGCCAAACGAGCCACCGTAGTCAGTGATCGTTTTCGGAGGGCCTGTCCACTCACGGAAGCCGTCGCCGTGGGCGGTAAGGTGAGAGACAAACTGCTACTGCGACGATCTAGAGCGTGAAGTTAGCACGGCATTCCCGGTGATTGATGATCTGTGGGCTCTCTTTTGTGTATATGAGCAACGAGTCGTGGGAGAGACAGCCGCAAGCACGTCGACGGCGAGGAGTTCGGATAGTCAGCAGATTCGCTGCACTGGATACCCTCGGTACGGGTAGCTCTACGACAGTCGTCGATAGATCGAAGTACTACCCGGAGTTCGCTGACGACGCGGTCAGCCAGCGTGTCTCGGTGGCGACCGAAGCAATTTACAGAGGCCCAGCAGTCACATGAACGGCGACAGCGACACTGGTGGGGTAACGCTCGCGTTTTCGCTGTCGGCCATTGAGCGACTTGAAGACCCGAAAGCGGTCTTTGAGGACGCACAGAATTGGTGTCAGTCGATCGGTCTCATTGACGACGACACCGAACGGATCCAGCGGATCGTCACCGAGTAAGATCTTCGACAAGATTTCGATATCCAAGACCGTGACAAGTGGTTTGTCCTCGAAGAGATCTGCGAGACGATGCCGACGACGCGGCACGTCTACGTCGGGGCGAGCGACGAGGATATGAGGGTGTCAACGCTTTTTTGCTGGGAGTACGTTCGTGTCTCGAAGGCGGCCGAGAGAGCCGACTGGAAGGTCTCTGAGACTCGATCCGATCTCGGAATCGTCGCTCGTCTCCTCGCTCCCGTTCGAGACCTGATCGAGTAACGACTTCGGCTGTCACCCGCGACACTTGGGCTCGCAGTCTTGTATGTCTGGATTTGATCGGTTTACCGTAAACTCGCTCATTGAGGTGGCAGAATCGGAAAGCTAGCTAATTGGCCAGTTCTTTCTTATTCATTATTCTGGTCAGTCATCTGTATATAGTTCTGTAGCGGCCAATATTTCTCGATATCGCTGTCTGATTGTGACTTCGCTCACATTAGCTGCTTTAGATATCTCGGGCTGAATGATTGATTCTCCAGAAAGACGTGAGGCGGCATACAGTGCGGCAGCCGCAATGCCTGCGGGACTTTTTCCACTGTGTACCCCTTTCTCAGTCGCGTCTTCGATCAGTTTTCGAGCATACCGTTCTGTCTCGTTCGAACAGCCGAGTTGCGATGCGAATCGTCCCACGTACTCCATCGGATGCGATGGTGGTATCCGGAGATCTAGCTCTCGTGAGATGTACCGGTAAGTTCGTTCAATATCTAATTTGTCGACACGGCTCACCTCTGTGAGTTCGTCGATTGTTCGTGAGATGCCATTCGTTCGTGTGGCAGCATACAATGCACAGGTAGCCACGGACTCAATTGACCGACCAGGCAGCAGGTCCTCATCTAATGCTCTCCGATAGATCACACTCGCGGTCTCACGACTTGGCTCAGGAACCCCAAGGGCTGAGGCCATCCGATCGATCTCGCCGAGAGCTCGTTTCAGATTCCGGTCTTTCGAATTTTGTGTCCGGAACCGCTCGTCCCACGTTCGGAGGCGGCTCATTTTTTGTCGCTGACGTGCTGACAGAGGGTTTCCATGGGCATCCTGATCACGCCATCCGATATTTGTTGTTAATCCCTTATCATGCATCTGTTGTGTCGTTGGTAACCCAACTCGAGAGGCAGCTTCTCCTTGCTCAAAATCAAACGTCCGCCACTCTGGTCCGTGATCAATAGCATGTTCAGCGACGACTAGTCCGCACTCCGAACAGACTGTCTCATCTGTATCGTCAGCTCTCACCAGTGTTCCTTCACACTCTGGGCACTGATTTTCGAGTTGAGTCGAATGGTGCTGATCGCTGGTTGCTCTGTCGACTTTGGTTGACTGTCTGCTGACGTCGATCTGTGCGTTTTTCATATTATGTGTTGATGTCCTTATACTATTTTCTTAGGTCGTTGCTAGAGGTTCTTTTCTCATCCCAAATAAGATTTGTGACTGAAAACAGTTTCTAATAATACATAGAGAAACTATTTTCGATTTCGAAAGTAGATTTAGCACCCACACATATATACCTACCAATATCGAAATGTATCGTATGAGTTCAAACGAAAACCTGAGCGAGACGAACACTGAGGCTCGGTTTGAATTTAAAAAGGAGGAAGCCTCCGCATTCAAGAGCGAAAAGGGACTGACCGAGGAGACTGTCCGGGTCATCTCCGAGGACAAAGACGAACCTGACTGGATGCTCCAGCGACGCCTCCGCGCTCTTGAGCATTTCCAGAACATGCCGATGCCAACCGACTGGCCAGAGGGCCCCGATCTCTCAGAGGTCGACGTCAGCGAGATCGTCCCGTATATCCGACCGGATATCGAGACCCGTGGAGGCGTTGACGATTGGACGGATCTGCCCGACGATATCAAGGATACCTTCGACAAGCTCGGTATTCCGGAAGCCGAAAAGAACGCCCTCTCAGGCGTTGGTGCACAGTACGAGTCAGAGATCGTTTACCAAAACATGCAGGAGCAGTGGGAAGAAAAAGGTGTCATCTTCTGTGACATGGACAAGGCGGTCCGTGACCACGAGGATCTCGTCCGGGAGCACTTCATGAACAAGTGTGTCCCACCGAGCGACAACAAGTTCGCCGCGCTCCATGGCGCGATCTGGTCTGGCGGCTCCTTTGTTTACGTACCCGAAGACACCACGGTTGATATGCCGATCCAGGCGTACTTCCGGATGAACTCCGAGGGGATGGGCCAGTTCGAACACACACTCATTATCGCTGAAGAGGGGTCGGAGGTCCACTACATTGAGGGCTGCTCAGCCCCGAAATACTCCGAGTTCAATCTCCACTCAGGTGGTGTTGAGGTCTTCGTCGGTGAGAACGCTCACGTCCAGTACTCGACGGTCCAAAACTGGTCGAAGAGCACCTACAATCTCAACACGAAACGCGCTATCGCCGAGAAAGGTGGACGAATGGAGTGGATTTCAGGCTCGATGGGCTCAAGAGCGACAATGCTCTATCCGTCGACGATTCTCAAAGGTCGTGGTGCCTCTGACAATCACATCACTATCGCGTTCGCGGGTGAGGGCCAGAACATCGACACGGGCGCGAAGGTATACCACAACGCCCCTGAGACGAAGTCGACGGTCGAGTCCAAGTCGATCTCGAAAGACGGTGGTCGGACCAACTACCGCGGCTTGGTCCACATTGCCGACGGTGCCGAAAACTCTTCGACGGCTGTCGAGTGTGATGCGCTGATGTTCGACAATGAGTCGACCTCCGATACAATGCCGTACATGGAGATCAACGAATCACAAGTCGACGTCGCCCACGAGGCAACGGTCGGCAAGATCGGCGACGAGGACATCTTTTATTTGCAGAACCGCGGCCTGGATGACGACGATGCCAAGCAGATGATCGTCTCAGGGTTCATCGAACCCCTGACAGAGGAACTGCCTATCGAGTACGCGGTCGAACTCAATCGGCTGGTAGAACTCGAGATGGAAGGCAGTCTCGGCTAATCCAATACGTATCCAGAAACCGAACAGCGAACATCGGTGCTTTGCTGTTCTGTTTATCCTCATAATATCATCCTATGACAATTACACCCCTCGACTGTCTGCAATGTGGAACTGAGTACACCTACATTGGTGCAGGGCCACACGGAGCAGCGTGTCCCGACTGTGGGTCGACATGCGTCTCTCCAGTTGGCGAACTGCGAATCACCGATAACGACTATTGGTCAGTAGCCAATGGAACGGGTGAGCTTCGGATTCATACTGTCGACGAACATGAGCGGTCCTTCGAGTTCCGGATCGGATTTCAAAAAAACAGAGGAACACTCACCACGATCACGATAGACGGGACATCGGTGCTGGCGAAACACTGTTCGGCAGCGTGGCCGATAGCAGAGCTACTCAACGAGTCACTTGAACGACACGGTATATCCCTGTTGACAAACCCAATGAAGTCGGATACTACGTCCATTCAACGCCTATGAATAACGCCTACGTTCGTGAGTTGCTCGCAGATCATAGCAGCAATCCACGAAACTATGGAACACTCCCAGACCCTGACATAGCCGAACGGGTCGACAACCCTCAGTGCGTTGGACCAACGCATCCCGAAGGTGACTGGATCTCGGTTTCGCTGACCGTCTCGGATGAGGAGCCTCGCGTGATCGAGTCCGTTCGGTTTGAGGGAGCTGGCTGTACGTTGTCGCAGGCTGCTACCTCACTTCTCACACAACAGATGGAAGGAACAGAACTCCAAGAGATCCGAAGTTGGGACCGTGAGTTCATCGAACAGCAAGTGGGAATTGACCTCACACCGGCACGGCTCCAGTGTGCGGAGCTTGTCGTTCGCGCAGTCCGACAGGGAGACTTCAATGAGTGAAACCAAAGAGGAGTTGCAATCGAGAATCGAAGACTGGATCGTTCAACAGATGCCGATGATCCAGATGCACGGTGGGACCAGTATGGTCCGTGAACTTGATCCTGACTCCGGGTTGGTCGTCATTGAGTTAGGTGGAACCTGTTCGGGGTGTGGAGTGTCGAATATTACCGCAGAGAACATGCAACGGGAGCTGTACTTTGCGTTCGATGCAATCGAAGAAGTCCAAATTAAGGTCCCGTCGACGGGTGATGTCGGTGCTGATACGGTTGAGGGCGGCCGTGGTGGCGACCTCCAGTATTCGACTGAATCGCCAGGACATTTGTGAATTAAAACGGGATATCTGGGTCCTGAGTTGAGCTCTCATCACTGCTCTGGCCAGGCAAAGACGGACTCGTGTCTGTTTCAGCGGCAGTTGTCTGGCCGGTGTTGGCTTGTACTTTGTTGATCTCTGGGATTTCTTTGACCATGCGCCGTTTAATCGCCTGGATCGTCATTGGCGAGATGCCACACCCCGAGCACGCACCTCCGAGTTGAATATGGACCTCACCGCTGTCTTCGTCAAGATACTCAATCGCGGCGTTGCCGCCGTGCAGTTGGATCTGTGGAAAGTTTCGCTGCAGGAAGTTTGTTATCCGGTTCGTCAGGTCTTTTTCAGAGTCTGTTGAATCGTCAGTCATTGACATATGTTACACTGGATCATGGATGGTACTCCGGTTCTCATTGTAAACGACATTTTTGCAACGCTTTGTTCAGGGGATAATCTCATGTACGGAAACTCTCTCCACAACCACACTCAGAGACGACGTTAGGATTTTCAACGTGGAACCCGGCTGCTTGCAAGCCGTCTTCGTATTCGAGTCGACTCCCACCGATGTAATTCATGCTTGCCGGGTCGACAAAGACACGAAGGCCGTGATGTACGGTCACGGTGTCGTCCGGTTCGGGCTCGTTGTCAAATCGCATACCATATGAAAGGCCTGCACAACCACCCTGTTGGACAAACAGTCGGAGTCCACCCACATCAATATTCATCCCCTCCTGATCCATTAGCGCGAGTGCCTGCTCAGCAGCGGCTTTTGAGACCTCCACACTCGACTCGGAATTACTGTCGACGGTTCCTACACTCATACTCAACAGTCGTCAGCTAATAGTGTTAACTTTAATGGTTAGATGTAATTGAAAGCAGTTTCAAACTCAGGTGCCGATGAGTCCGAGACCGTCGAGTTCACGAATCATATGGTCGACTGCAGTCTTAGCGTCTGTCGGTCGTTTCGCCCCCGCAATTATGACTTTTTCACTGCCGAAGAGTATGATTGCAACATCTAGTTCACTAAAAATGAATGCTAATTACTATAGTCCACCACCGAAATGAGTATTGGTCACAAGTGGTGATCTACTCCGGAGTAGCGGCCTGTTGTTGGTGGTGGTGCCGGCGGAGGACACCGACTTTATTAGCGATCGTTCCGGCGAGGGCTTCGAAGGCCGCGGCGGTGTCGTTGCTTTCACGCCGGACGATCGGCTCGCCGTCGTCGCCACCGGCTCTGACAGCCGGATCCAAAGGGAGCGAGCCGAGATACGGCACCTCTACGGCCTCGGCCAGCGACCGGCCACCGTCATCGCCGAAGACGTCGTGGTGGCCGCCGCAGTCCGGACAGACGAATCCGCTCATGTTCTCAACGACGCCTAGTACGTTGGTCCCATACTCGGCGAACATCTCGACGCCACGGCGGGCGTCGTCAACGGCCACCGATTGCGGCGTAGTGACGACGACCGTCCCGGTAACCGGAAGATTCTGGAGGACAGTCAACTGCACGTCACCGGTCCCCGGCGGCAGATCGACAATCAGGTAGTCAAGACCGCCCCACGAGACGTCCTCGAAGAGGTTCGTCAGCGTGTTCTGGGCGACTGGCCCACGCCAGACGACAGGATCGTCCTCCTCAATCATCAGTCCGACACTCATCAGTTTGAGGCCGTGGGCCGTCGGCGGTTCGATCCGGTCTTCGCCGTCGACGGTCATCACCTCGGGGTCAGCCTCCGAGCCAAGCATCCGGGGGACGTTCGGACCGTAGACGTCGGCGTCGAAGATCCCAACCTCGGCCCCGCGTTCGGCTAGTCCCGCTGCGAGGTTGACCGCGACCGTGCTCTTGCCGACACCACCCTTGCCGGAGGCAACGGCAATCACGTTTCGGACGCCGGGCAGGACGGTCGTTTCGTGGTCGTTGATCAGCGGGACGGTCGCCGAGATTTCAACATCGAGCCCCAGTTTATCGACGACCTCGCGGATACGGTCGGCGATAGCGGCCTCGTCGGGCGCATGTGGCGCGCCGAGGGCGAGTTCGATCTGGGCGATACCGTCATCGACAGCAAAATCGGTGAGGATACCGGCCGAGACGATGTCCGTTCCAAGTGCCGGGTCGTCGATGGCACGCAGTCGATCACGCAGGTCGGATTCGGAGATATCAGTTGTCATTGGGTGTCAGTATCGGAGTATGGTTCGGTAGTCTGTTCGTCGGCAGCGACGCCCTCGCGAGCGTCCCACGCGGTGAACGTTCGGGCGATGCGTGTCACGGCGGCGAAGACGCCCTCGACGTTGTCCTTGCTAGCGACGGCCTCTTCGAAGGTGTCGATCCAACCGAGTCGGGCGAGCGTCGACGCTTGCAACTCGCGGACGCTGTCGAGACCGTCGTCGGCGTCGGGGTCGTCCAGCATGGCCGCCTCGCGCTCACAGAGTGCGCCCATGAACTCGAAATACGCTGCGAGGTGGTCTGGAATGTCGTCGCCGCGTGTCGGCTCAAACCCGGCGGCGTCGTACAGCCGTGCCATCGCAGCGGCCGGATCGCCGAGTAGTTCTCCGGCTTCACCGGCGGTATGGTAAGGTGAGTCGGATTCGAACTCCTCGCTAGGGTCGGTCGCGTGGGCGGAGGCAAACGGCGGGATGTAGTGGTCACCAGGAACGACAAACAGGTTGTCGTACCCGATCTTCAGAGTCCGCATGTCGTGGTCCTCAACAACGAGATCGTCGGTCTCCAAGTCAGCCGGGAGCACTACCGCGAGGTCGGCGAACGTCCCGCCGTCAAGCGCCGCCACGAGCTGGTCGATCTCGCCGTCAAAGATCGCCGCCAACAGCCCGTAGACGCGGACTCGGGCGTAGGCCATCGAACGGGCGTCCGGATCGCCATCAGACGGGTCAGCATTAGGAGTTGACATCGGGCTCACTTGCGCTCCACCTCGACGAAGGCATCGTACTGGGCGTTGCTGCCGCCAACCAGATCCGAGAGGCCGGTGTCGCCGAGTTCGCTGTCCAGCGGTTGGATGTGGTTGACCGCGAAACCGGCGTCACGGCCCTTGGCGATCCCAGCATCGTCGTGCATCGGCTGGTCAAACTTGTAGGGTGTGTGGCCATCGGCCTCGGCAGCCGTTTTCGTCCGGCCGTCGACGGTCTGGTCGGTCGCGCCATCGCCGCTCCGACCCCACCCCCACGCTGCGCCGACGACGCCGGGTCGGATACCGCCGGTGACTCTTGCTATCCCTTCGACAGTGCGTCGACCGGCATCGATGGTAATCTTGTCGCCGCTCTCGATGCCGCGTGCTTCGGCGTCGTCGGGGTTGATCCACAGTGGGTTTTCGGGCTGTGTTTCACGCAGCCACGGGCTGTTCTGGGTTCGATGCATCCCCTGAGTGCGGGGTTTCCAGTTGATTAACCGCAGCGGGCGGTCGGGCTCCTCATCGCCGCCCACGGCAGCCTGGACATCACCGTTGTAGTGTTTCACGTCGTCGACTTTCGGCAGTGGGTCGAACCGCTCGCCGGTAAAGGAGTGTTTCCCGGTCGCCACGGGGTCGCTGTAGAAGTTCACCCGCGCGCCGAGTTTGTAGCGCATGTGTTCGCCGTCGTAGGCGTTGGTGTCGGTGCGCCGACCGGCGTAATCGTAGTCGTGTCCCTGCTCGCGGAAGGCGGTCGCGTAGTCCTCGGCGGGCTCCTCGAAGCGGCCGCCGCGGTTCAGGACCGTGACGACCTTCGCCCACTCCTCGTCGGTGACCGCCCCCTTCCAGCGGGCGAGGTCGAAGTCCTCGCCGAGGCCCTTCTCGTGGCTCTCGCGGAACACGTTCCGTTCTTCGGCGGTGGCGTCGGCCACCGGCTCCCGCGAGTAGGCGATGTTGGCCGCCAGCTTGAGGTAGAAGTCCTCGGCCTGGTCAAGCGGCCACTGGTTGCCGTCGGCGTCCTGGATCGACGCTTCGCCGACTCCCGGGAGATCCATCTCCTTCCAGATGTCGACGAGCACGTCCTCGAAGGGGCGGGCGTCGGGGACGACCGAGATGGCGGGCTGGCTGATCTTCTCGTCGGCCAGCCGCTTGTTCGGGTAGGTGCCGAAGTTCTCCCAGCGTTCGAGGTAGGTCGGCTCGGGCAGGATGTAGTCGGCGTGTTTGCTGGTCTCGCCGATCACCGTATCCGAGGCAACCACAAGCGGGATGGTATCGGTGTCCTGGAGGATCGCCGGGATCTGGTCGCCGCCGGCGACCGCCATCACGTGGTTGTTCGAGTACGGCCGGATGAACAGCGCGTTGATGCCGTAGGGGTACTCGTCGGCGGCGCTGCCATAGATCTCCTGAGTCTGCTGGGCCGGGGCGACGGGGAACCACGGCCGTTGGGCCGGATAGCCGTCGTCGCGGTCGAACAGCGTGGTGTCCTCGTAGTTGACGCCCCCGCGGGTCAGTGGGATCCCCCACGAGCCGTTGGCGTCGGGGACGTTCCCCAACTGGTAGCGCCCCGACATCGTGTCGTAGCCGGCGTAGGGGGTGATCTGGCCGCCCTTCCAGTCGTAGTTGCCGATGAGGTGCTGGAGGGTGGCGATGGCCCGGGTGTTGTAGAACCCGTTGGTGTGTTTCGCCGGGCCGCGGTACTGCATGATGGCGGCCTTCTTGCCGTGGCTGGTGAACTCGTCGGCGATCTCGGCGATCTGTTCGGCCGGGACGCCGGCCATCTCGGCGTACTCCTCAACGGTGTGTTCGAAGACGCGGGCGCGGTACTGGCTCCAGACGCTCTCGACGCTTGTGCCGTTGACCGTCACATCCACGTCGAGTACGGCAGTTTCGACCTCGCTGGCCGGCCGTGGGTCGCCCGACTCGGCGTCGACGACGACGTAGTCGTCGGCCGTCTCGGCGTTCGGTGCGACAAGGCCCAGGTCGGCGGCCGTCGCCTTCTGGCCGTCCGCCTCGTCGACGAGGACGAGATGGGTCGCGTCGCTCCAGGTCGGCTCGTTGTCGGCTCCCGCGGCCGTCTGCGAGGGGTTCTGCAGATAGGTCAGGTCGTGGCGGTCGTGGGCGATGATCCACCGGGCCATCCCCATGGCGAGTGCGCCGTCGGCACCGGGGTCGACCGGAACCCAGGTGTCGGCCTTCTCGGCGGTCTTCGAGAGCCGCGGGTCGACCACGTCCATCCGCATCCCGTCCTGGATGGCGTTGGTGAGTTTGGGTGCGAGCCACGTCGGCCCCTTGTTGGCGACCATCGGGTTCGTCCCCCACACGAGGACGTAGTCGGCCTCGTCGATGTCAGGGTACTGGCGTTTCTTTTGGGCGTCGTAGGACCGGACGTTGCCCATCACGCTCGAAAACCCGCAGGTCCCGGCGTGGTGGAAGCTGTTGGTCGAGCCCAGCCCCTGTTTCCAGAGCCGCGTGCGGATGAAGTTCCGCCGGAAGCCGCCGACATCGACAATCTGGTTGGCCTTCGGGCCGAGATCCGGGTGGTCGGTGTCGATGAGGGCGTCGTCCCACTTCGAATCGAAGGCCGATTTCGCCATTGCGCCCTCTTGGACGGCCTCCCAGTCGCTCATGACCTCGTCTTGTGGAGCGTGAGCCCACATCTCCTGGAGGCCGGGGTGGCCGAGGTCGTCGTCGCCGTTGACGATCTCCTCGATGGCCCGGTCCCACGAGATGGTCTCCCACTCGCCCGACCCCCGGGGGCCGACGCGTTTCATCGGTTTGCGGACCCGGTAGCTGTCGAAGGCCGTCTGGATGCCGGCCTGCCCTTTCAGGCAGATGCGGCCGCCCGACAGCGACCACCGATCGGTGTCGACCTCGCCGGTCCCTTCGAGGTCGCCCATGGCGACGTCTTCGGGGTCGCTGTCGTAGGGCACCTGGCCAAACGGCTGGGTGGTGAGGAACGAGTAGGGGTTCCCCGCCAGTTTCCGGACGAGCGAGCTGTACTCGCCGGTGCCGCTGGTGTCGGCCAGTCGCACCTTCACTGGGCAGAAGGTGTTGCACTGCCCGCAGGTGGTGTGAATCACGTCGCTCGCGCCGTACTCGCCGTACTCGTCGCCGACGTAGTGGTGTTCGTCGTCCGTCCACAGGCCGTCCAGATCAGTGTCTACGGTCACACTGCTGAAGCCTGCGATTGCACCGATACTCCCTGCGGCCTTGACGAAGTCGCGGCGCGAAACCGACGCGCCGTCGTCGCCTGTGTCGTCAGTACTCATTCGTGGTCACCGCCAAGTGGTGTCAGTGGCAGCGTTTCAGCTCCCAGCGTGTACAGCAGCAGTCCGACAGCCATGATGCCGATACTTGATCCCCACTCGACGAGCGTCGGGAAGTACGAGCCGTGGGGGAGCCCCTCCATCACCGGCAGGATCTGTGCCGGGATGACGATGTTGAACCGCACTGCGATGATCCCGATGACGACGCTCAGTCCGGCCAGCACCATCACCGACGGCGTGCGTCGCCACGACTTCTTGCTCAGCAACACCATTGGGAACACCCAACTCAACCCGACCATGAACCACCAGAACGACCACGACATCGGGCCGTACATGATGACCTGCCAGGTCTCGATCTCGTGGGGGTGGAGGCTGGCGAGCGGAATGAACGCCTCGATGGCGGTCAGCGCGGCGTCGATGATGATGAAGCCGATCAGCAGTTGGGCGAGTCGGTCGAGCAACGCCGGGTCGACCGATTCGCCGTCGAACAGTTTGGTCCGGAGCACGTAGATCATCATCACCAGCGCGGTCCCGCTGAGTAGCGCCGAGATGACGAAGATCACCGGGAACAGCCCGCTGTTCCAGTAGGGCCGGGCCTTCGAGACGGCGAACAGTACGCCGGTGCCGCCGTGGACCGTGAAGATCGCCAGCGGAATCCCGAGGATCCCGGCCCGCTTGAGCCAGCGCCGGTCGAAGGCCTGTGAGGCCTCGCTGGTGTCGTCGCGGCCGAGGGTCAGTGCCGTGTAGAACCGCTCTCGAAGCCCCGAGGCGCGGTCGGCGACCCGCGCGAGGTCGATCCGCATCGAGAAGTATAGCTCCGTGACCAGAATGCCGATGTAGGCCACGTAGGCGTGGACTTCCCACGAGAGCGCCGACGTGAGCTGTCGCCAGATGAACGGGAAGTACATCCGGTCCATCCGGCCGAGATCGATCCAGACGAACAGCAGGGCGACGACCATGCTGATGATCGCTGCGAACAGCGCATCGCGGTCGATGCGGTGCATCCCCTCGATCTCGAAGACGTTGGCCATCGTGCTCACGAGGAACGCCCCCGCCGAGAGGCCGACGAAGTAGATGTAGAAGGCGACCCACGCCCCCCACGGCACGATGCTCGTGAGGTTGGTACTCGCCATCCCCTCGGTGAGCCGGATGTAGGCCGCGACCGCACCGCCGGCCAGCAGCACGCCGATGAGGGCGTACCACGCGATCCGGAGCCGACTGCTCTGGAAGCCAGGGTCGAAATCGAACTTGAAGCGTGATGATTCGGTTGCCATGATTATTTGAGGTAGTAGACGTTCGGGTCGGTCCCCTCGTCTTCTTTCAGTTGGAACGCCCGGTTCGAGTCGGCCATGGCGGCGACCTCGCTGTCGGGGTTGTCGAGGTCGCCCATGTTGCGGGCATCGCCGACACAGGTCTCCACACAGGCCGGCTCCTCGCCGCGTTCGAGCCGGTGGGTACAGAAACTACACTTCCGGACGTTGCCGACCGGTGATTTCTTTTCCTCGCGCTTGCCGCGGTCGACGCCGTACTCGGGGCTGGTGATCTCGCTGGCCTCGTCGACCTCGTCGTCGTAGTTCTCGCCGAAGTCGAAGTACCGCGCGCCGTACGGACAGGCGATCATGCAGTACCGACAGCCGATACACCGGTCGTAGTCGATGTTGACCACGCCGTCGTCCATCTTGTAGGTCGCCGAGACCGGACACACCTGGACACAGGGTGGGTTCTCACACTGCATACAGGGTTTCGGGACGTTCGTCCGGCTCGTGTTGGGGAACTCGCCGTGTTCTTCCTCCATCACGACGTTGTACGAAACCCCCGGCGGCGTCCGGTTTTCGGCTTTACAGGCGACCGTACACGAATCACAGCCCACACACTTTTGCAGATCGATCACCATCCCCCACTTCTCGTCGCCCGCGCCGATACCGCCCTCGCCGTCGTCGGTTTGGGCGGTCTCGGCGGCTACCGTGTCCATCGAGCCGACCGTACACTGCATCGACTCGGCGGCCTCCGTCGAGACGGTCTGGTCGCCAGCATCCACTGCTGGGTTCGGCGTCTCGCGGTAGGCGTCGCCGAACTCGGCGGCCGCAGCCGCGTCGTGTTTGGCCCAGTACTCGTCGCCGGTGAGTTCACCGCGTGCGACGCGCTTGGCGTCTTCGGCCATCTCGACTCCGAGTTCCGTATCGGCGTCGACATCTGCGAGTTCCTCGCGTGGGTCGGTCGTCTCGGCGTCGACCATCGAATCGAGGTCCTCCCGGCCGACGCTCGGGACGCCCGGAAGCACGTCACCGTCTGCACTACTCATCGCCCCACCCCGTCGTCGGTCGGCCCACGACGGGCCGGAGAGTTCCTCGGATCATACACGTAGACGTACGGCCACACCCGTGGTGAGCGTTGTACCAATACTGTTTGCCCCGCCGATATCCCCCATACCAGGGGTACCAATACTGTTTGGGACGGGGGGTCGACCCCCGGTTTTAGGGGGGTGGCCGGTCGCGCTCGCTGACGTGTCGCTGACCACTGCTGTTTATCAGGGGCGACAGTCAACCCACGCCTATGTACTGGTTGCACCGAACGACGGGCCGTAGTGTCGGTCCAGGACTGCGTGATCGGCTACTGGGAGGGCACTCATGAACGAGATCCTGCTCGTGTCGGTTGCCCTCCGGCTGTTAGGGGCTGGCTATTCGCTGCTGTTGCTCTCGCGAAGCCGTGACCGGCGGTTCGGATTCCTGACACTCATGCTGTCGTTCATGGCACTTCGACAACTTTTGACGATACAGACTGCCAACGCCGGTATCGAGGAGCTACCCGGGCTGATAGTAAGTGTTTTGACGATATTAACCGTCTACTACCTCTCGAAACACGTCGACGAGGAGGCGACAATCAAGCGGGAACTCCAGCGGGCCAACGACCGCCTCCGGGGGTTCCGGAAGGCAATCGAGCACGCCGGCCACGCCATCTTCCTTACCGACCCCGACGGCACCGTCAAGTACGCCAACCCGGCCGTCGAGTCAGTGACCGGCTACACACCCGAGGAGGTGATCGGTGAGAACCCCCGGCTCTGGCAGTCCGGCGAGCACGACAAGGTGTTCTACGAGTCGATGTGGGATCGGATTTCCTCCGGGGAGGTCTGGGACGGCGAGATCACCAACCAACGGAAGTCCGGCGAGCACTGCTGGGTCGACGCGACGATCGCCCCGATCAGCGACGACGGGGCGGTCGAACGCTACGTCGCCGTCGAGCGGGACATCACCGAACGGAAACAGCGGGAGGTCCATATCGCCGAGCAAAACGAGCGGTTGGAACTGCTCAATACCACAAACGAGATGCTCCGCGATATCAACCGCGAACTCGTCGCGGCCTCGACCCGCGAGGAGATCGAACACGCTGTCTGCGAGCAGTTCGCAAGCATCGACCCCTTCGATGTCGCATGGGTGGGGAGCCGTGGGTTAGTAGACGGTACGGTCTCACCGCGGTCGTGGGCCGGAACCGACGCGGCCACACTCGAAGACCACATTGAGGCGCTGTGTACACCCGCGCCGACGCCGGTCGAGGAGGCGCTAGGTAGCGGGAAGCCGGTATTTACCACCGTCGATCTCGGGACCGAACAGGGAGACACGGACACACGAACAGTCGTTGTCCCGCTTTCCTACCGCGGTGCCGAGTACGGCGTGCTCGTTATTGAGACGACCGACAACGACGCGGTCGACCTGCTCGAAGTCGAGGTCTTCTCCGAACTCGGCCGGACCGTCGCCGACGCTATCAGCGCCGTCGAGAGCAAACAGACACTCGCCTCCGACAGCCTGACGGAACTCGAATTCCAACTGACCGGGATCGACGAGCCGCTGGCCGCCCTCGCGGCGCAGTTGGACTGTACCGCTGAGTTGGAACATATCGCCGCCGACGGTGACGGCCAGCGCCGCCAGTACGTTGCGCTCACCAGAACGACACCTGAAGAGGTCGAAGACTATGTGAGCGAGGCGGCCCATATCAACTCCGTCCAGCACGTCTGTACGAATGACGACTGCCACCTGTTCCGGCTGGCAGCCGACGATACCGCTATTGTCGCTACGCTGGCACAGTACGGCGCTGGTATCGAATCACTGTCGATCACCGACACCAGTGGGCGGCTAATCGCACAGGTCGCTAGTTCGAACGACATTCGGAGTGTCGTCGACGCCCTCCAGTCGACGTACAATGGGCTTACGCTGGTCGCCCAGCGTGAACACGAGCAGGACATCCAGACCGAAGCCGCGTTCCGGGCACAGCTCGAATCGGTACTGACTGATCGCCAACACGAGGCCGCACGGACCGCCTATTTCGCTGGCTACTTCGAGTGGCCGCGGGACCATAGCGGCGAAGAGGTCGCTTCGATGATGGATATCTCACAGACGACGTTCACACAGCATCTGCGGGCAGCCGAACAGAAACTGTTCGCGGCCCTGTTCGGTGAGACGATGCTCAACCGGCCGGAAACAGCCTGAAACGGGTGCTGAACGTTTAATTTCACAACCAGGGCTGTTGAATGATGCGTTCGCTCTCCTGGCGTCAATTTCTTCAGACTTTTATATACTGCTCAGGTATTGAGGCACAGTTCAAAGATCGCAAAAAACGAACAGACAGCTCTTGATCGACTTTTGAGCCGCCAGTGGGGTAATTAGCGTGAGAAACCTATCGCTGCCGCCAAATTCAATTGATATTTCGTTTAATCGTCTCGCAGCTCGACACCGACTGAGTATGTTCAGGGTTCGCTACTCATCAACCAGATCGTCAATCCATGTCAGCGTCGCCATCGCCCTCGGGAAGCCGAGGGTCGGGATCGAGAGGATCGCCACGTGACGGAGGGTCTCGGGGTCGACGCCCTCATCGAGCGCCCGCCGGACGTGGGAGTGGACTGCGCCTTCGGATTCCGACCCGGCGGCCAGCGCGAGTTTGACCAGCCGTTTCGTCTCGTCGTCGATGGGACCAGCCTCCGAGCAGGCCTTGCCCAGCCCCGAATAGGCGTCCCAGACGTCGGGATACTGATTGGCGAGTTCGCCCGCGGTCGACGGTAACTCTTCGGTGTCTTCGACTTCGTCAGCCATACACAGCCATTTCATCGAACCGATAAAAATTGTTATCACCATTACTGGTCGACGGGAATCGTCAGCTTCGATATGGTTAGTGCCGACAAAGCGCATACCGTGACAGATCACCACCGATCCGGTGTCGTCCTCGCTGGGGGCTATTCGACCCGCTTCGGCGAGGTAGACAAGGCCCTCGCGGAGATCGATGGCACACCGATGTTCGCTCGCGTCGTCGACCGGCTCTCAGCGGTCGTCGACAGTCTCGTCGTGAGCTGTCGGGACGACCAACAGCCGGCCTTCGAGCGGGCGATCTCGGAGCTCACTCTCGACGTCCCGGTTCGGTTCGCCCTCGATCTCGACCCCGACAGGGGGCCACTGGCCGGTATCACAAACAGTTTCGAGCAGGTGGGGTCGACCTATGCCGCGGTCGTCGCCTGCGATATGCCCTTCGTCGACCCGGCGTTCATCGAGTTCCTGTTCGACAAAGCGGTGGGCCACGACGCTGCGGTTCCCGAACTCGAAGACGGCCATCGTCAGCCGATTCAGGCCGTGTATCACGTTGACCGAACTGCGACGGTCGCCACACGGCGACTCGACGATGACGACCGAAGCCTCCACGGAACACTTTCGGAACTCGATACCGTTGTGATTCCTCCCACGATAGTCTCGGATCACACTACGTGGCGATCGCTTTCCGACCTCAATTCACGCGACACGTTTGATCGTGTTACATGAAACCGCGACAAAAAGAAATCATATCTGATTTCATCACCGGAGCGATGCCCGCTTACTTAATTTCACACAGTATTCATGGCTACGTATGAGCCCGCCACTTGAAGACGAGTTTGGACGGGAGGTGACCGAAGTCAGAATTTCGTTGACCGACCGCTGTAATTTTGACTGTATCTACTGTCACAACGAGGGACTGGGCGATACCCGCGGGCCGATGGAGCCGTCCGACGACGAGATGACCGCCGATGAAATCATCCGCTTTCTGGAGGTCGTCGAGGAGTTTGGCATTGAAAAAGTCAAATTCACCGGTGGTGAGCCAATGTTGCGCGCCGACCTCGAAGAGATCGTTCGTCGGACACCTACATCGATGGAAGTCTCGCTGACGACCAACGGAACCTTCCTCCGTGGTCGTGCCGAGGACCTCAAAACGGCTGGACTAGCCCGTGTTAACATTTCACAGGACGCGCTTGATCCCGAGCAGTTCGCCGCCGTCACGAAATCAGGAACCTACGAAACGGTACTCGATGGCGTCGACTCGGCCCTCGAAGCTGGGTTAGCTCCCGTCAAACTAAATATGGTCGTCTTCGAGCAGACCGCTGGCTACGTCGAGGGAATGGTCGAGCACGTCGCCGACCAAGAGGGACTCCAACTCCAGCTCATCGAGTATATGCCCGAGTTGGCTGGTCGACCGGAGTGGAACATCGACATCGGCCGCGTCCACGACTGGCTCGCTGAGATTGCCGATCGTGTCGAACGCCGTGAGATGCACAACCGGAAACGGTACTGGGTCAGCAGTACTGATCCCGACGCCAAGGGCAATGGTGATCCCGGAATGGTCGAGATCGTCGACCCCGTTAAGAATCCAACCTTCTGTGCGAACTGCCATCGCGTCCGTGTCACACACAACGGATATCTCAAGGGCTGCCTGAATCGTAACGATGATTTGCAGTCGATGGGTGAGATGAGCCGCACTGAGATCCGCGAGACCTTTGAAGATGTTGTTGCAAACCGCATTCCATACTACGGTGAATACCTCGCTGAAAACGATGACAGCGAGTGGGTACGCAACGTTACATAGTATTCTTCTTAATTAACTAGTAGCAAGTACAAACAGACGGAACCTTGGTAGCTTCCATCTTAGCAACTAACACTGGGTGAATGCAGAAATCGTTGGATCCTCTCTCAGATCGTGCCTGTCGGATGACCGACGCCTATAGCACAGGAATCGAAATCACTGAGCAACTGCGAGCGAGTAACTCTCTTTTGACGAGCATTGCGGAGAGCTCGATTCGAGTTAAATTCGGTAGTTCCCATCAGGGCAGCCGATAGTCACGACTGGTGAGGTTAGGTACTCAGAAAGCGTCTGAACGGGTGGTTATGAGATATCTTTACCATCCAGACACTGTTCTTACGGCCTCTGACCTCGAAACCTTAGCGGTTGAACTTCTGGCAGAGATACCAATCCACGGAGTCGAAGGCTGCGACTTCGACTCCGGGATTATTCGTCAAACGCTTCTACAAGCTGCCGTTGATCAGAAATCTATCAGGCTGTCACGGATACGACTCGTAGAACGTACTCCGACGACTACACACTTGCTCAGCTTCACACTGTTCCTCCGACCAAATTGGAACTTCTCGTCAACAGCCTCTTTGTCCAACAAGCGGCGATGATCCTCGGCCCCGGCCCGAGGATCATCTGCCTCGACTTCGTTGATATCCACTATCACGGCTGTCCACACGCTGAGAAAGGGGAACTCTGCCACACGAAACCACGCGATGGCACCTCCAAGTGCCATCGCTACCTTGCTGGATTCGTTCTCTGTCGAGCCAAACCGCTCGTCGTTGCGGTTACACCTGTTCGTGGTGACGAATCAACAAGCGACGCGGTCGAGCGGCTGCTCGACCACATCGTGGCACTCCCGTTTGAAGTAGCTGGTCTCCTTGCTGACCGCGGTTTCTACAACGGTGCATCGATCGAGCGACTGAGTGCAGTGGCACCAGTCGCTCTTCCGATTATTCGCCGTGGAAAGCAGATGGCGAGGAAACTCGACACCACCATCTCCTGCTGGGAGGAGTATGTGATGTATGAAGGGAGCAAGCGGGAACTCCGCTTCCCGCTTGCGGTCTGTGTCTCCTATCAACAGGGGAACCGTAACAAGCACGGCTTGCTTGTCCGGGCATATGTGGCGTGCGATCTGATCGATCGCACGCCGAAAGAAGTCGAAACTCTCTATCGGAAACGGTCAGCCATTGAGACAGCCTTCCGGACGATGCGCGAAGCACGGGCGCGAACCAGCACAACTGATCCAGCGGTGCGGTTGTTGTTTGTTCTCGTGAGCTTCTTGTTACGGAATCTGTGGGTGATCGTTCGCTGGGGCGTGCTCGCCACGCCGCGACGCGGCGGGCGAGCACTGCCTGTCTGGTTTCGGTTTGAGATCTTCCGCGAGTGGGTCGATCACTCACTTGATGACACGTTAGGCCGAAGGTGCGAGGCACCGACCAACGGTGTCGGCATCCCCGTGACCTACGGTCAGCTGGACGCGGGCTGAGACTGCCCGCGTCCAGCGGTAGCTCTCCATATGAGCGACGGCTTTGGGTCAATCCTCCGTTGCTGTCGCTCTCACCGGAGTGAGATCGTCGTCTCTGTTCGTCTCAGAGAATCAGTCGTGCTGGTCACGTTTGTTTTGTCCCAGAATCCGAGTCAGTAATCAGGAACGATGGGAACTACCGAGTTTGGTCGAAACCTCGAACTGTCGGTCGAATGCAGGGTTCAAGATGTGTGGCTCGGTCGACTGGTACTGTACGGCTGGATCTGGGTGTGATTCAACTCACGGTTCGGTGTGTTTCATTTCCTAGTCGCTCGTCCGCAGCCGCTGGCGTTTTAAATACAAGCGAGACCGCCGAACCACCGAGATCGGAGTCGTCGAACTGCAGGTCGGCCTCGGATTTCTCGGCCAGCCAGTAGACTAACCATAGCCCCAGCCCGCTACCGTGTTCGAGAGCGGTCTCTTGGCCTGTGTTGAGCACGTTTATTTCCTGTTCCGGGATACCCGGCCCGTTGTCGGCGACGGTCAGCCGGAGTTGCTCGTCGGTCTCTGTGCTTGCTTCGGTTTCCTCGCTGTCAGAGTCAACACTAATCTCGACTGTTGGCTCGGGGCTCGTGTTGTGATCGACCGCGTTCGCACAAATGACCTCGACGGCCATGGCGATGGTGCTCAGCGCGAGCACCTCCGCCGAGTCGGGCATCGATACCGATATTTCGACATCGTGGTCGGCCCGTAGCTCCTCGACAGTTTCGTCGACAATCGGTTCGAGATCGACCGGCTGCAGGCCGTCTTCGGCACTCTGGAAGGCCTGTTCGATCTTGATGGCTTTCGTCCCGAGTTCGGTCAACCCCCGGCCCATTGTGACGATCTTGTCGGAAGCCAGCTCAACGTCGGGATCCTCGACGAGCTCAGGCAGCATACCGGCGTAGTTGATGATGACGGCCGCATCATTTCTGAGATTGTGTCTGAGCACGCGGTTCAGCACTTCGAGCCGCTGTTCGCCCACTTCGAGCCGCTGTTTGCGCTCTTCGATCCCCGTGATGTCACGCCCCTCGACGACGAGCAGAGATGCGTTTCCATCCTCGTTGATCACGGGTTTCACCGAAAAGTCGATTGTTGCGAGGCCGTCACCGCCGCGTACCTCGGTCTTGTAGCGGACGAACTCCCCGCTCGCAGCCCGTTTGATGGCGCTTTGAACCTCGTCGTAGACCGCCTCGGAGTGGGTCCACCACCGTGCTTCGAAGAACGGGTTCCCAATGACTTCCTCGCGATCGAACCCGCCGAAATCGAGCGCCGCATCATTTATTTCGACGACCGTCCCGTCGGGCTCCAGCAACCCGGTGAACTGGAAGGTCTGGTTGAAGATGCCCTCGAACCGCCGCGCACGTTCTTTCTTTTCGGTCACGTCCCGGAGATAGACAAGGATCCCTTCGATGGCGTCGTCATCAAGCATGTTCCTACATCGACCTTCGATATTGAACCACCCGCCATCCGGAGATTTGAGCCGACATTCCGCTGTGACACTTTCCGATTCCTCGACACAACTGAAGAACGTCTCCATCGCGTGTTCACGCCCGTCAGGATGTAGGTAATCAAAGAGATTCTCACCGACGATGGCGTCGGGATCGTAGCCGAACACCCGCTCTGCGGACCCGCTGGCGTAGGTGACCGTCCCGTCGGGGTCGATGATGGTCACGACATCTTCGGACTCTTCGACGAACCGCTCGGTGCGGCGTTGCTGGCGACGTTGCTCGGCCATATCACGGACGATCAGAGCATAGCCATTTACATCGCTGTCGTCGTCTTGAAGGGCCGCATAGCGGACATCAGCGTAAAACTCCGACCCGTCAGCCCGAACGCGCCAGCCGTCGTCGCTGGCCTCACCGGCATGGAGGGCTTGCTGGAGCAATCGGTCTGGACGGCCCGCTCCGCGCTCAGTGGTAGTATGAAGATCCTGTATCGGCATCCCAAGAGCGGCTGTTTCGTCGTACCCGAAGAGGTTCGCTGCGCTGTCGTTCCACGTCTGGATCAGTCCCTCGTTATCAACGGTCAGAAAGGCATACTCGTCAGTGGTTTCCAGCAGTAGTTCGAACCGTTCGCGTTCCGCACGCAACTCGCGTTGGCTCTCTCGTACTGTTGTCACGTCCTGCTGGATGCCGACGTGGTTGACGAGTTCACCAGCCTCGTCAAAGAGCGGTGTCACCGAGAGACGGTTCCAGAACTGTTCGCCGTCTTTCCGGTAATTTCGTAACTCAACGGTTATTTCTTCGTCAGCAGCGATTGCCTCACGGAGATACGTCAGTGCGAGCTGGTCTTTGTCATCGTTCTGAAGGAACCGACAGTTCCGTCCGACTACCTCCTCACGGCTGTAACCGGTCTGTTCGACGAAGCCATCGTTCACGTAGACCAGCGGGTTGTCCTCAGTGGTCGGGTCGCTGATGGTGATCCCAACACTCGCTTCGTCCATCGCTCGCTCTTTGAGTTCGAGGTCGCGCTTCCGCGCTCGGCGTTCAGTAACATCACGAACGGTGGCGACCGTCCCAACAACCTCAGTTCCGGTGGCCATTTGATTAGCCGTAACCTCGAAGTATCGGGTTGCTCCGTTGATCTCGATAGGGACGGCGTCTGTACCGTCAAGCTTGCCGACGGGGCTGAACGCCTGCTCGAACATCCCGATGCTTTCGAAGTCGATAGCTGCGTCCGTCTCCAACTGCTGTGCTTGGGCGTTCATTTCAACGAGTCTGCCGTCAGTATCGTATACGAACGTCGCATCGGCGGCGTCCTTGAATACTTTTGAGCGGGCAGATTGCTCGAACTGGCGGAACGGCTTTTCAACGAAGACCAACACCCCCATGAGGAACGCAGTCACGCCGATTGGCTCGAAGCTCAACCCCAGCATAATGGGCGGTAGTACCTCGTTCGGCAGTATACTGATAGCTGCTCGTGGGACGATGGGGAACAGCGCTAAGACCGCGAGTGCGCTGATACCTCCGCTTGGAAACGGTGACTGGCGCAGCGTCTTAATCACCCAGTAGAAGCTGATCGCCACGAGGGTGTACGTGAGCGAGAACGATACCCAGTAGAACAGCTGTGGTTCAACGACGAGATGTGTGTACGGGCTCTGTTGTAGTTCCGTCGAAACGTACAACCCATATAAGGGGTTTGTGAGTTTGATGATGAGCAGCCCGACGTAGACGCTGGCAGCGAGTCGGCGATAGCGCTGATTACGGTGGTACGACCGACCGGTGTATGCGGAAATGAAATACATCCACGCCCCGACACCCGTAAGCCCACAGATGAGACCGCCAACGTAGAACGCACTACTGAGTGCCTCGTCTGTAGTTACCAACCCGAATGCTTGAAATCCTAACCACAATCCGTTGAGGGTGTCATAGAAAGCGTCACACACGAAGACGCAGGATGTTGGAACTGTGTCTACGAGCGCCAGCATCCTGCAAGAGGAGACTTCTATCGACGAGTTCTTCAATGTAATGGCGACCGAGACGCT
>Ga0306901_1000031_pt1 | contig 86759 bp, 81 predicted proteins | sample AntRauMFilla3767_FD_190431 | JGI IMG/M metagenome (GOLD analysis project Ga0306901, IMG submission 190431) | Saline lake microbial communities from Rauer Islands, Antarctica - Metagenome Filla 3 #767 (v2) (version 2) | ecosystem: Environmental > Aquatic > Non-marine Saline and Alkaline > Saline ... | reverse complement strand
CAGGATTCTCCGGCACGTCAATATGATGAAGCCGGATTGAATGCGGCGCAGATTCTTGATCGCGCCATGCAGATTTTAGGAACAGATACGTCTGCAAATTCACTGAAGGTTGTCTCCTCCCGACCTGGACGTCTTTAAGAGCCTAACGTTTGATCTCGAACTGGTTCATCAGTTTAAATAAAAACAGCATTGCGACCATGGCGACAAGGCCAAAGACCGGACTGGCACCATAGGCCGTGCTGAAAATAAAGATCAATGCCACAATACTGACAAAAACGCAGATCATTATAAAAGCCAGCAGGGTACGGGCCGAAAAATGCCTGGCAAAAACAAAACCTGTCAGCCCGACAGCGGTGATCATCATAAACGCTGCCGCCAGTAATATTTCACGCTCATTCAAAGGCATATCGGTAATATGGCTGAATTGATCAACATCCTGCGGGTAGTTAACGGCAAGCGCCGGAAGCGGTATTAATGTCAATGCGGCGGCTGTTGTTTTTAAAAAAGATTTCATATCAAGACCTGTCCTTTGCGGGCGCGATATCGACGCGCTGGGTTAAAGCGGCAAGCGCATTGGGATTGCGCAGTTTCCAGATCACTCCATCAACAAAGAAATGGTGGATCTGGAAGCCAATGGCAATAATAAAGAACGAAACCAGGAAGGGGATATCAAAAACCCTGCTGAAGATATTGGGCAGGACGGCAAACATGATGATGCCGCCAATTATATTGCTGACATACCAGGCCAGCGTTTCGCGTCGAGCTTTACGGTGATCAAGAGGTTGTTGTTCGTTTGCGCCGTATTTTTCCTTTAACTGGACGGCCCAGGCAATATAAAGATATTGTAAAGAGTGGAACAGTGGCACCAGCGCAATAAAGGCAAAAACACCAAATCGCGCGCTGAAGGTAAACCAGACAAAATGGGCAAGGGCTGGTAGAAACAGCATAAAGGGCGGATATTTCTCTTTCTTCTTAATCGTTTGCCGGGCGATGAGGAAAAAGAACATTCCAGCAGAAATGGCCATCACAAGACCCAAGGGGATTAACACCCAGTCAGGAACATTTAATGTATAAAAGCTGCTGCCAAAAATCTGCTCGGTTGCTGTGATGTCATCGACATTCCGCCCACCATATCTATTTTGCAGCGCCCAGAGGAAAGAGATAAGAAAGCTTGAGAATATAAAGCCCGACAAAAATATCCGTTCGCGTTTATCAATGCGGTAATTATTACGGCGGGCATAAACCATCGTAACACCGGATGACTGGCCACTGAAATGATAAGGAGACCAGAGAAAATAGATCATCAGAAATACGGAGGCGAAGAGTTCAACCGAGAACAGAGCGGCCAAGGTCATAGCCAGAACAATGACCGGAATAACAAATGAGGTTACCGGAAAAGACATCATATTTTCACGCGAGTGGTATAAACGGAATATGGTGGCCGAAAAATGCGGAAAATTAATAACGAACTGGACGACAAAGGCCGCAGTCAGCAGCGTTGATAGATAAGCGTCATCAACAAGTAAGTACAGCAGAGGAAAAAGCAGCAGTGATAAACCACCAATAAACAGAAAATCTGTCACCGGTCCGACAAAATAAGGGTCCGTTTTAAATTGGGCGGGTTTTGTCGTCATAATCTGTTCCCTTCGTTCTGATCAACCTGTGGCTTAATTTATGCGGTTTCCTTGAACAATTCCCGACCAATCAGCATGCGACGGATTTCCGAGGTGCCAGCACCAATTTCATACAGCTTGGCATCGCGCAACAGCCGTCCGGTGGGATATTCATTGATATAGCCATTGCCGCCCAGACATTGTATGGCCTCCAACGCCATCCAGGTGGCTTTTTCGGCGGCATACAGAATGGCACCAGCGGCATCCTTGCGGCTGATATCACCGCGGTCACAGGCCTGCCCGACGGCATAAACATAAGCCCGGGATGTATTCAGCGCCACATACATATCGGCAAGCTTGCCCTGCATCAGCTGAAATTCACCAATCGGCTGGTCAAATTGCTTGCGCTCATGCACGTACGGTACAACAATATCCATACAGGCCTGCATAATGCCAAGCGGCCCTGCTGCCAGTACAGACCGTTCAAAATCAAGGCCTGACATCAGTACGCGTACACCCCCGTTTACGGTACCAAGGATGTTTTCTTCGGGGACTTCGCAGTCCTGGAAGACCAACTCGCAGGTATTTGATCCGCGCATACCAAGCTTGTCGAGTTTCTGTGCCGTTGAAAAGCCTTTGAAACTATTCTCGATAATAAAGGCGGTGATGCCTTTGGCGCCGGCGCTGGCATCGGTTTTGGCATAGACGACCAGCACATCGGCATCAGGCCCGTTGGTGATCCACATTTTATTGCCGTTCAGAATATAGCGATCGCCTTTTTTCTCGGCCTTCAGACGCATTGAAACGACATCCGATCCGGCGCCGGCTTCTGACATGGCAAGGGCGCCGATTGAACTTCCGTCACAAAGGCCGGGTAGATATTTCTGTTTTTGTTCTTCTGAACCGTTGAGTTTGATCTGGTTCACGCACAGATTTGAAAACGCCCCGTAGCTAAGCCCGACACTGGCCGAAGCGCGGGAAATTTCCTCCATGGCAATAATATGCTCGAGATAGCCCATGCCCGAACCGCCATATTGTTCATCCACCGTGACCCCCAAAAGGCCAAGGGCGCCGAATTCAGGCCATAATTCATTGGGGAATTCATTTTTCTCGTCAATATCGGCCGCCCGCGGGGCGATTTTGTCACTGGCAAAACCATAGACGGCTTCGCGCAGCATTTCAGCGGTCTCGCCAAGGTCGAATTTCAGACTGGGAAAGGGATAAAGCGGCATAACGGATCCTTTAATGATAAATATGTCTGCTGTCGATTATGGCTGTCGATTGCGGTAAAATCAATGGCGGTCTTGCTCTGCCTATAGGAGAACCAGAGCTGCCAGACCCAGAAAAGCGAAAAAGCCGATAATATCGGTGATCGTGGTCAGGAAAATGCTTGAGGACAATGCCGGATCAAGCCCGTAGCGATCAAGAATGATGGGGATAGAAGCGCCGCTAAGGCCGGCGACCATCAGATTGATGACCATTGCAAAGCCAATCACGAGGCCAAGCAGAATATCATCAAACCAAAGCCAGGCAACCACGCCGCTGATCATGGCAAAGGAGACGCCGTTTAACGTCCCGACCAATGCTTCCTTACCGATAATCCGCCAGGCGTTGGTCGATGACAGATCTTTGGTCGCAAGCGCCCTCACGGCAACGGTTAGCGCTTGCGTTCCGGCATTGCCCCCCATGCTGGCCACAATCGGCATCAGAATGGCCAAAGCCACGACGCGTTCAAGTGTCGCTTCAAATAATCCGATAACGATCGAGGCGGCAATGGCTGTCAGCATATTCAGACACAGCCAGAAAAACCGCGATTTTGTCGTATCCCAGACCGGACGGTAAATATCGATATTGGCGATACCACCAATTTTCAGGAAATCTTCTTCGGCTTCTTCATCAATAACGTCAACGATATCATCAACCGTGATTACACCGATCAACCGGTTGTCATCATTAATCACCGGGGCTGACACCAGTCCTTCACGGCGGAACAGAAAGGCGACTTCCTCCTGATCGACGCTGGCGCGAACCGCGTGGGCGTTTTCAAGGGCAAGATCTTCGATCTTTGTGCCGCGGGCGGCGCGCAGAATCCGGCCGACCGGAACCTCCCCGACCACGTGGTGCATGGGATCAACGACGATCACATCATAAAAGTTATCGGGAATATCTTTTGAAGCACGCAGAAAATCAATTGTTTTGCCGACGGTCCAGAATTGCGGCACAGCAATCATTGAGCGCTGCATCAGACGACCGGCTGAATCCTCGGGGAAGGTCAGGCCTTCTTCAATCGCGGCCCGCATGCTTTTGGATAGGCTTTTCAGGATCTGTTGTTGGAAATCTTCATCAAGATCCTCGATCAGATTCAGCGCGTCATCACTTTCCAGCTGGTTAAGGATCATGGCAACTTCCAGATCCTCCATCCGCGCGAACAGATCGGTCATGATATTGCTGTCGAGATAGACATAGGCATCGGGCTGCAGATCAGCACCCATGGCATCAATCAGAACCAGAGATTTCTCAACCCCGATCTTGGAAATAATCTCGGCAATATCGGCCGGCGGTAGCGGCAGACACAGTTCACGCAGTTCATCTGTATGATCATTATTTAAATGATCAATCAGCCTACGGATAAAATCATCCGAAACCGTATAATTATCCTCCTCTGCCGAGTTTTCAAAGGTATCGGAAAGGCTTTGGTTGCGCTCATCTATGTCGTTGTGTTCTGCCATAAACCGTTTTCAAATCTGTTGCTTAATATGATCAGGCTGTTTTGCGGCTTTCAGGTGCCAGACCTTTGACCTTGCTGTTTTCTTCTGAATCAATGAACTGTGCGCCGACACAGGCAACCGCTGTGGCGTTGATAATACCGCGCGCGGTTACAGATGGGGTCAGAATATGAGCGGGTTTACGTGCGCCCAGCAATAACGGACCAACCACAATACCGTCACCCAGAACCTTTAACAGGTTATGGGCAATATTGGCGGCATCAATATTGGGCATAATCAGCAAGTTGGCTTCACCTTTCAGGGTTGAATCCGGAAAGACCAGATCGCGGATCTGTTGTGATAACGCCGTATCAGCATTCATTTCGCCATCAAAGCATAGCTCTGGCGCGCGGTCTTTGATCAGACGGGCGGCTTGCTGCATTTTATCGATTTCTTCACCGTCATGGCTGCCAAAATCAGAATGCGATAGCAGGGCAGCGCGGGGTTCAATACCGAAACGATGGACTTCTTCAGCCGCCAGAATAGCCATTTCTGCCAGTTGAGCGGCATCAGGATTGGTATTGACGTATGGATCGCTGATGAAATAAGTGCCGCGGGACAGGATCATCACCGACATCGAGGCCAGCGTTTTGGCATTTTCATGCAGACCGATGATGTCTTCGATTTTCTTCAAATGTTTGCGGTAGCGACCAAAGGTACCGCAGATCATACCGTCAGCTTCGCCTTTATGAACCATGACAGCGGCAATCGCCGTATTGCTGGTGCGGATTTCCTTTTTGGCGGTAGCGGGCGAGACGCCTTTACGTGCCAGTAATTCATGATAGGTCGTCCAGTAATCGTTAAATCTGGGATCGGAATCCGGATTGACCAGTTCGAAATCGACATCCTTTTGCAGGCGCAGGCCAAGGCGTTTGATCCGTTCAAGCACAACGGTTTCGCGGCCAATCAGGATCGGTTTTGCAATATGATCATCAACCACGCTTTGCACAGCGCGGAGAATTTTATACTCTTCACCTTCTGCATAGACAATCCGTTTTGGATTTTTGCTGGCGCGGTCATAAATCGGCCGCATTAGCTGGCCGGATTTAAAGACATAGCGTTCCAGCCGCGTGCGGTAGGCGGTGAAATCCTCAATCGGACGGGCGGCAACACCGCTGTCCATTGCAGCCTTGGCAACAGCCATAGACAGCTCGATAATCAGACGCGGATCAAACGGTTTGGGGATCAGATATTCAGGACCGAATTCAAGGTTATCATCGCCATAAACGGCGGCAACTTCGGCCGTCGCTTCTTGTAGTGCCAGATCGGCCAGTGCCTTGACGCAGGCTTGTTTCATTTCTTCGTTAATACAGGTGGCGCCCACATCCAGCGCCCCACGGAAAATAAACGGGAAACACAGCACATTATTGACCTGATTGGGATAATCAGAGCGACCAGTGCAGATGACTGCATTGGATTTGGCGGCTTTGGCTTCTTCCGGCATGATTTCAGGGGTCGGGTTGGCCAGTGCCATAATCAGCGGCGCATCAGCCATGCTGGCGACCATATCGGATTTTAGAACGCCGGGTCCAGACAGGCCAAGGAAAACATCAGCGTCTTTGATCGCATCTTCCAGTGTCCGGTGATCAGTGTCCCGGGCAAATTTCTCTTTTTGCGGATCCATAGACGATCCACGGCCTTTATAAACAACGCCCTCGCGGTCGGTGACAAAAATATTTTCCAGCGGCAGACCCAGACCATGAAGCAGAGTAAGGCAGGCAATCGCCGAGGCGCCAGCGCCACTGGCCACAAGTTTGATTTTACTGATATCGCGTTTTGACCAGCGGATCCAGTTGGTAAAAGCAGCGCCAACAATAATGGCTGTCCCATGCTGATCATCATGAAAAACCGGAATATTCATCCGTTCTTTCAAACGGCGTTCGACTTCAAAACATTCAGGGGCTTTGATGTCTTCGAGATTAATGCCGCCAAAGCTCGGCTCCAGCGCGGCTATGGTATCAACCAGTTTGTCGATATTTTTCTGATCGATTTCAAGATCAATGGCATCAATACCGGCGAATTTTTTAAACAGGACAGATTTACCCTCCATCACCGGCTTTGCCGCCAAGGGGCCAATATCGCCAAGTCCGAGGACGGCGGTGCCATCAGTGATGACCGCAACCATATTACCGCGGGCGGTATAATCCATAGCCTTCAGCGGGTCTTTGACGATTTCTTCGCAGGGCGCAGCCACACCCGGAGAATACGCCAGAGCCAGATCACGGGCGGTTGCCAGTTCCTTGGTCGGGGTGATGGAAATTTTACCGGGCCCGTTTGGACGTGTGTGATAGTCCAGCGCCGCTTCGTAAAGTTTCTGTTTTTTTTCTTCTGGGGTCTCGATTTTTGACATGGATGTAAAGCTCCTGAATGAAACAAATATTTTCTGGTCGCCAGATTAACATGAAAGCGCATAAAGAACAGCGGTTCCTTACCGGCAGAATGATTTTTCAATGCAGGTTAATATCGAATAAAACGCGGCCTTTGTAAAGAATGACGATCAAGAAAGTCCCAATTATAGGCGTGATCCTGGTTTTTATCGCGCCGGACGGCGGCAAGGTGTATCAACGCAGGCGTTTCCAGACCTGATACTGTTGTTTGCTGTCACGGTATTCGTTGTATTCTTTAGGCTTGGACGGTACGGCTGCTTTCTTATAACCAAGTCTGGGGGTTGCCCCGCCCGTGCCGATATGAAGGGCGGTGATATCCGCCGTATTTTCAGCAATTTCCGCGGCGAGTTTTTCAGTCAGCTTTTGCCATTGCCGGGCGTTAAAATGGCCGCTGAGGCTCTCTAGACTATCAAGAACCAAAGCTTTGTCTTTACCGCGCCAGGCCCAGCTTTGGCCGATGATCTGGCCGGTTTCTTTGCTTTCTATCGCATAAAATCCGCTATGCCTGTTCAGGAAACCATGACTGGCGCAATCGGCACCTAGTCCGGCTAGATGCTGACAGCAATTGGTCATCTCGCCCAGAAATAAGCCGCGGAGATCCCCATCTGGCAGTTTATAAAACCGGTAGCCGTCTTTATCAAATGCGCCGCCATCGATTTCGATATCGGGAATATGTGCCATTGGTTTTTGATTATCATTGGCGGCATATTTTTGCTGATATTTTTCGATATGGTCGAGGGCGTCGTTAAAATTAGCCTCATCCCAATTATACTGAAAACAAAGTGCCGCCAGAGCTGGATTAAGGTGACCGTTTGGATAGGTGATCGTAGAAACTTTTTCGCGGGTTTTTAAATAGCTCCAACTGCCATCAGCGTTTTTAAGCGGTTCGGGAAATCTGTTGGCAAACTTAATCAGACGGGCCATTTTGGGGCCATGTTTCAATATCGCATCCGCCCAGGCGGTCTTGTTAAAACGGCCCTGCTGCGGCAGTTTGATATTCTGAATAACGTTGTGAAAGGGCTGATCTCCATCTTCAGCCCATTTTTCAAAATAGGTCAAAACCCGTTTGGTGCTGCCAAACAGCCCGGCAGCATGATAGGCGTAGCGATGGGCGACACTGTTTTTATAACCTTCTGCTGATATGATCGGCAGAATATCGGCGAACACGGCGGCTTTAAAATAATGAGGGCTAAAGTTGGCCAGCCCTTTGGGGCAGGTGCCGTGTTTTTGTACCCAATCGTCAAAACGCTGCAAACGGTCCGAGGTTTCCTCAGGATTAGGCGTGTTATTGAGATCACAGCCTTGTTCCAGACAGTATTTAACCACCTCAAACTCGTTATTTTTTGCCGCTAAATACAGTACTAGATCCTGTTCAACCAGACTTCCCCCGGCCCGAAGATCACAGCCCCGTTGAATGCAGTATTTAACAACACCAAGATGACCGTTTCCAGCCGCGTCATGCAGAAACCCCTTCATTGCCCGAAGATCATAACCCTTTTTAACGCAATATTTTATCATATCAAGATGACCGCGGATGAGCGCGCCCCGCAGCACCCCTTTATCCATAAACCCGAGATCCGCGCCCCGTTCAACGCAGTATTTGACAATATCAAGATGTCCATTCCAAGCGGCAGAACACAGGGTCCGGTCCTTCTGTAATTGACTATTGCAGCCGGCCTGTTCAACGCAGTATTTAATGATATTAAGATGGCCCTTTACGGCCGCATTGGCAAGGGCCCGACCTTTCTGTGTATAGCTGTTACAGCGGCTTTGTTTAAAACAGTATTTGACCATATCAAGATCACCATTTTCTGCCGCGAAACAGAGGGCCCGGTCTTTCTCGGCCCGAATATTACCGCCCTGTTCAACGCAACGCTTGAGAAGATCAAGATCACCATTTTCTGCCGCATCTATTAGACGTTCATTTATTGTTTTTGTCTCTGACCGCAGCGCCGTTTTAATTTTTTTATATTGCGAGAGGGCTGTTTTCTCTGGGCGCGGTTTTTGTTGCAGGGTTTTGACAAACACCTGCAGATGGTCTTTGCCCTGGGCCAGGTGTTCTTTCAGAAAATTTTCTGTAACATTTTCACCCGATTGCGCCGCTTTGGCCGCGAAGGTAGGCAGAATCTGGCGAAATTCGGCTTCCTGTTCAGGTGCGCTGGTGCGCAGATCTTCTAAAACCTGCAAAGCGGCGCGGATATAGTCGGGCTTTTCTGTGGTCATATTCCGTTTCCTTTAAAGAGAAAAACAGAATAATCGATATTATGCAATATGTCAAATAATTAGCACATATGGAAAAGGTAAAAACGGCCAGCATGAAACAAATGTTTTCTGATTGTCTGATTAACATGAAAGCGCATAAAGAACAGCGGTTCCTTACCGGCAGAATGATTTTTCAATGCAGGTTAATATCGAATAAAACGCGGCCTTTGTAAAGAATGACGATCAAGTAAAGTATAAAATTTCTATTTGCAGGCGGGGTTTTAGCTCGTAAGCTATGGTGATAGCGTGCCCCATTCTTTTTCATAACGCTTGACATTTGCTTGCATATTTTGTATAAATATAGCCTAGAACAATTTTCGGACGGAGAATTTATGATGTTGTCATTAAAATCTGATTGGGACGAGGCCAGTAAAAAGAAACACATCTTTAGCCCGGTGCTCACCCGAGAGGGCGATGTTAAAGCGTCCCTGTTTTTTCTAAAAGCGACAATGTCAGGCCAGGAAAAAACCTGGTTGGTGGCAGAACCGGTCGAAGGTAAGGCAGATCAATATCTGATCAGACAACACTACTATGTGAATAAGGGCCTTTCAGAGCGCAGTAAACACAGAAGCCGCACATATAAAGGCAGTCGGATATTTTCCTATGACGAAGTTTATGAATTGATGAAAGTCTTTCCACAGCGGATGGTTGAAACAGGCTATTCCCTGGATCACGACCAGCCTTTTGAATCTTTGCAGCCATCGGTCGTAAAAGATAAACCTATGGCAAAAGTGCTGCCACTTTGCAACCAGCGTTCTGAATCTTTGCCGCCAGCGGACATGGCGGACATGAAAGATAAGCCCAAGGCAAAACTGCTGCCTTTTAGTAAGAGGTAAGAGAAGCTCTGGTTAAACAGGGTAGATATTACCAGCTGAATGTTTATTAGAAATAAATGGTGCGGCCGAGAGGACTTGAACCTCCACGGGATTATCTCCCACAGCGACCTCAACGCTGCGCGTCTACCAATTCCGCCACGGCCGCATTCGGTAAAGAGTTTTCCGAATTTTCAAGGTCAGCAAATGATATACCAAGCTTTAATCCGAAAGGCAAGGTCTTCAGATAAATTCTCCGCCCTTATGGCATAGAAAATTATAGCAGTGCTACTATAACGGCGCCTTGAATCAGGCCGGGGTATATTTTTCCTTTTAGGGCTTATACATTAAGGCGTATCCGATAGCATAGGATATGAATTGAAAGGGCAAAGAAGCGAGCTGATCACTCTGAACATAATGCAATACCATAAAGCCTAAATATCCCATAATCTTAAAATTATCTTTTAAAATACAGGGGTTAGCACATGTTTTCCTTTATTTTTTAATCTTTCCGGTGTAAACATCGGTTAATCTCAACGTCAAGAGGTAAGCGAATGTTCGAAATCAAGCAAGCGGTTGAGCCCCATCCTTTCGGTGCGGATAGCGCTGATATCTTTGAATGGAAAATAGAAGAAAGGCCCGTTCCTTATGAACGGGCTTTGGCGTTTATGGAGGCCAGAACGCGTAGTATTCGGGAACGTAATGTATCCGAAATGGTCTGGATGCTTGAACATCCACCTGTCTATACAGCAGGCACCAGTGCTGATCCCAAAGACTTACTGGATAACCGTTTTCCGGTTTATAATACCGGCAGAGGCGGGCAGTATACCTATCACGGCCCCGGTCAACGGGTTGCTTATGTGATGCTTGATCTGCAAAAACGCGGACCGGATTTGCGCAAATATGTTTATAATCTGGAACAATGGGTGATCGACAGCCTGCGCGTTTTCAACATCAAAGGTGAACGCCGCGAAGGCCGCGTTGGTATCTGGGTTGATCTTGAACCTTTCGGTAAACCCGCCGGGACAGAGGCAAAAATCGCCGCCATAGGTGTACGGGTCCAGAAATGGGTCAGTTTCCACGGCGTTGCCATTAACCTGCATCCCAATCTGGAACATTATAACGGTATTGTGCCCTGCGGCGTTAGTGATCAAGGCGTAACCTCGATCGCAGCGCTGGATAAAGGCGTCTCAATGGCCGAACTTGATGAATCCTTACGGGAAAATTTCGAACGGATTTTCGGTACGGTTGTTTAAAGCCTGTGCGGTTTTAGAAAATTCCAGACCTGATGATTAAGAAATCCGGAGATATCGTAGTACCAGTGATCATGGCCTTCGATAATCTGGATTTCAGTCTGATGGCCGTGTCGGGCAAAGGTCACGGCAGTGCTTCTGACAATATCCGTACCATAGAGCCCATCCCCGTCACCCAGAATAAACAGAACGGGCGCTTTGCGCGATAGATCCGCTGTATCACTGTAATGACTTGCATCAAGCAGGCTGCCGGCATGAAAAGCCGCTGCGGCAAAAAACTCGGGTCGTTTTAATATTAGATAATTGCCATACATTCCCCCGGCTGAATGACCGAACAGATAGATCCTGTTGGTGTCAATCGGATGTTTCCGGGCGGCATCGCGTAAGGTCATGCCGACCACCGAGGCCGGATCAGCCTCAAGATCCCATCCATTGCCTTGTGATGTCGGGCCAATCAGGATCAGACCTTCCCGATCAGCCAGAGGGCGCCATTTTTCTACCAAAGAAATACCGCTGCGACCGCTACCGTGTAACAGGACGATGACGGGCATATGTCGGGTTTTAACGCCATTGGGGGCATAACTGTAATAGACCCGTTTCCGGCCTTGATACATAAAGCTGTGTTTATACAGTCCGTTTGCATTTTCCTGATAACGACGACTATGGCGTACGGCTTTTGGTGGGGATGCTATGCGTTTAACAGTCAGATTATCAAGATCAGAGACATACTGATCTGCTGACATGTTTGCTGTAATCTTTGCAGGAAGACCAGTCAAAGCACCGATGCAGAAAATCACGGCAACAAGCATAATAAAATAATTCATAAGGTGGCGGTGCTTTCAGAAGGTTAAATTATGGAGAATCTTTTTGCTTTTTATTCATAAATAAGGTATAAACTATGTATCTTAAAATAAAAGAACAAAAGCACAGGCGAAGTTGAAAGCCAAATGCTGGGGGATGAATGTTGTGACTGATAGGATTACATCCAGAACAATCACTAGAATAACGCATGAACATGCGCAAAACCCGCCGTCTGGCCCTATCCCTGCCCCCGAAGAAATCCTTAATTCTATCGTTACCAAAATGGAACAGATTGTTGCCGGTGAACGGACCCAAGAAGGCATCGATACGGCCAAGGCAAAAACATTGCTTCGGCAGCTTCAAAATGTCCTTTCTGATATACCCGAAGGTTTCGAGCTTGCCACTGTCGCGTATTCAAAAATCCCGACCGAAGAATCCAGGGGCGCCATGGATGAATTCAGTAGCCGGGTAAAACCGCAATTTTTAAGATATCTTGCCAAACACTACCCTGATGAATTGCGGGAAATGGGCATCTGTGAAAACGGTATTGGCCGTATGAGCAATGGTCATAGCCCCGCAGACAAAGAAGGCCGGCTATATAGCGTTAGTGTTGATCATATTATCGAACGCGCCGGATCGGGGCGCATGGGTCAGACCAAATCGATAGATGCCGACCTTGATACTTTGCCTGATAAAGCCGGTAACCGTGAAACCTTGCAGGTTAATCATATGCGTAATTTGATCCTGCTGCCGAATTCCGTGCATTTCGAGTGCAAAAACTTACTGAATGGCTTGCAGGATATGAATATGTTGAAGCAAGGGGGGCTTTTCCGCTGGTCGGTCATGTTGGTGCCAAAGCATGATATGAAATCGCCCTATGTTTATGTCCCAACGCCAGCCCAGCAGAAGAAATACGGTATTGAGCTGCGCAGTAAATCGTCGCATGATAACCTTAGCGATGCTTTTCTTGATCTTAATAATGCGGTTAAGCAGTTTAACGGGACATCATATGGCAAGACTTTGACGACTATGTGCCATAAAATGGCTCTTGCGCAGGGAAAGCCTATTGCTCATATATTGCGGGAGCAGGAAAAAACTATAGCGAATGATAATCTACCGGATGAAAGGGTTCCGTTGAAAACTCACTTCCATCAGGCATTATTCGATTACGGGCCAGAAGATACCAAGGCGCATTATCTGCGTATTTTAAAATTGGCCAACGAAGTTAGAACACGCGCTGGCGCCTGTTTTAATACAGCTAAAGAACATTATACACGCACCGGGAAAACACCGGAATTGCATCGGTTAAAAGATTTCTTTAATTCCAATAAAGTTAAACGCAGCCGTGAAAAACTGGCCAGTATTCCTGAAAAGAAATTGGGCTCGGTTAATCGTATTTTACGCGATCTTGATCGATATCATAAAGAAACGCTTGATCTTTTGAATCCAGGAACCAAATCCACACCTAAATCCACACCTAAATCAAAGCATCGCCGCTCCAGAAGAAAGGGTCCGCGCAAACGCTGATTCTAGATATGCGCGGCGTTTGGCCGCTTTCCGTTTTTAGACCTTCATTTTTTATAGTATATCTGGTCTTTGCCAGCGGACAGAGGGCACAAAAAAGATTCAAAAAGGATTTGACATAAATGTTTTAGATAGGTATTGTCATGTTAATAAATAATTAATATTATAGAGCAACATTAAGGAGACGATTCATGGCGACACCAAAAAAAGGTTGGCTACAAAAAAGTTTTGAATTTGCAAAAGAAAACAAATGGACAGTTCTTGGCAGCGGTGCGGCCTGGATGGTGGGCATTCCGGTGGTTCCCGGCGCGGCAGAATTACTGATTGGCGGCGGTGCCGGTGCTTTTAAGGATTATAAGGATCGTGAAAAAGCAAAAAAACAAAAAAGATTGCCGAAGAACAAACGCAAAGGCGGCGGATCGCCCAGTATTTTTGACCGTTAATAGAGCGAATCGTTTTGATTTTGATAAAGAAGGGCCCGAAGCAAGGCCCTTCTTTTTTTATGCGGCTGTGATAGGCTTTATTCATGACACAGCCACACTTGAAAACCATATTGATTACCGGCGCCTCTAGCGGCCTTGGCGCGGCGCTCGCCCGTCATTATGCGAATCAGGAGCGGATTTTATACCTGATGGGTCGTGATTCAGAACGATTGAAAGCCGTGGCTGAAACCTGCACGGCTAAGGGCGCTACTGTTGAAACCGCGGCGCTTGATATTACCGATCACCTTAAAATGGCCAAAATAATTGAAGATTGGGATGACCGGTATCCGGTTGATTGCGTGATTGCCAATGCCGGTGTGTCCTCGGGCAGCGCCGGAGGGCTTGAAAGCGCGGATAAGACCCGCGAAGTTTTTAACACCAATATCAATGGCGTGATTAATACCGTATTACCTTTGTTACCACGGATGCAACACCGTCAGCAGGGGCAGGTTGCCTTGATCAGTTCGCTGGCCGGATTTCGTGGATTGCCCGGGGCGCCGGCCTATAGCGCCAGTAAAAATGCTGTCCGCGCCTGGGGCGAGGCGCTTCGCGTTTATCTTGCGCCACAAAATATCAGGGTCAATGTGATTTGTCCCGGTTTTATCAAAACGCCGCTGACCGATCAGAACCGTTTTGAAATGCCGTTATTGATGGAAAGTGATAAGGCGGCGGCCATTATTGCCAAAGGACTGGCAGCGAACAAGGCCCGTATTGCCTTTCCACGTCGATTGGCCATACCGGCGCGGTTACTGGCCATTTTACCATTGGCGGTCAGTGACTGGATCACCGCACGGCTACCCAAAAAATAAACAGGGCGTACGACAAAATCAGGCGCTGATCTGCAAACAGACATGCCAGCCCGTTTTGGTTGTCTCATGGCGGATAATTTTTATATCTGTTTGATCCTGACAGAATAGCTCGAATTCCTTAAGGCCATCGGGATCGGTGCCTTGAATCATTAACCGGTCGCCGGACTTCATTTTGCCCAGCATCTTGCCCGCGCGCAGAACCGGCAAGGGACAAAGCATATATCGGGCATCAAGAGTATAATCAGCCATTAGTCGATAAAACCCTGATTGGTCAGTGTTGAATAAATATCCTCAACCGATAAATCACCCGGATCATCGCTGTGCAGAACGACGACTTTATCACCACGCGGCGCGGATAGCGCAGGATCAGAAGCGGCGGAAAACAGGGTCAGGGATGGACATCCTGCCGCTGCGACTAAATGCATCGGCCCTGTATCATTGCCAATCGCGCAGACGGCATCCCGCCCCAGCGCGCCAATTTCAAACAAGGTTGTTTTGCCGAGCAGATTGATGGCTTCCGGACATATTTTGCAGATTTTATCTATATCCTGTCTATCATCACTGGTGCCCAGGATAACCGGTGTGATGCCGGCATGAACCAGTTTTTTCGCCAGCGCGCCATAGCGAATGGCCGGCCAGCGTTTGTCAGGTTGCGAAGGCGCTGATCCCGGGACCAGCAGGGCGTAATCTTTGGGAATATAGAAATACGAAACATCACCCTCCATCCAATCCAGATCAGGAAATGTGATGTTGCTGATACCAGCGGCTTTCAGGGTTTTAATATGGCGATCCCAGACGTGCAATTTAACACCTTCCGTCAGATCAGAGTCTTTAGCCCCCCCTGACCAGTGCTTTTTCATTTTCGGCGGTGATAAATAGCGTATCATCCGCGTCCGGTCATTGGCGTGCAGGTCATATACGCGGTCAAAGTCTTTGGACCATAAGCCATGGATCAGACCCAGCCACCTGCTGAGCTCAAACCATCTATAGTCCGGCATTTCCCAGATCTGGTCAAAATAACCGGAATGCCGGGCCAGATCGACAAAGGATCTCGAGGTCATCAGCGTAACTTTCGCTGTTGAATGATGCTGGTGGATGGCGGCCATTGCCCCGAGTGACAGGACAAAATCACCAAGCGTACCAAGGTGTATGACCAGAATATGTTCCGTGTCGGTGGCGTTGTCATTCACAGATATAAATTCAGCCGATTGTTGTTTTTCTACGGACATGTCGGTTGCCTAAGGTTTGGCGCGCAGTTCCGGTTTTTTATATTCCATTTCAACGGCGCTGGGCGGGCTAGAATCCGGATCATTTTTGTCGTTGGATGGCTTCGGCTCTTTATCTGAAAATGTATTCTGTGCTGTTTTATTCAACAGCTCGGCATAGACATCCAGTGTTTTGCTGCACATTTGTTCGACGGTAAAGTGTTCCCCGATATGGGCCATACCGCGGGTGGCCAGAATGGCGCGTTCCTTGACCGTCAGATTCAGCGCTTCATGTAAAGCTTTGGCAAATTCTTCCGCGTCATCTGTTTTGATCAACCAGCCGGTTTCATCGCGGATAATCGTTTCCCGTGTTCCGCCGTGATCGGTGGCAATAATCGGCCGGCCCATGGCTTGCGCCTCAATCGGTACGCGGCCAAAGCCTTCGGGTACTAATGACGGGGCAACCACGACGGTTGAAATCATATACGCTGCGGGGATATCGGTGCAGTTATCGACGATACGGATTTGTCCGGACAGGCCTTTGGCCTCGATATGGGCGACCAGTTCGTTTATGTAATCAGATTTTTTTCCAGCCGCGCCCAGCATAATACAGAATACATCCTTGTTTTTTAACGCGGCCAGCGCATCAACCAGATACATATGGCCTTTTAACCGGGTCAGGCGGGCGGGCATCAGAATGATCTGCGCGCCTTCGGGAATACGCCAATCGGTTGAGAGCCGGATCAGACGGTCAGGGGTCACAGAATTGGGATGGAATCGTTCAACCGGAATACCGCGGTGAATGACACGGATACGGGTCGGGTCAGTGTTATATTCGGTTTCCAGATAATCGGCCAGAAAATGGGAAACGGCAATTACCCGCTCCCCTTTGGTGATGGCGCTGTTATAATGGCGTTTCAATCCGCCGGAAATTTTATGCGCGGCATGGCAACTGGTGACAAAACGGGCTGGTGTATCCTTGACCGCTTTGGTGCAGACCCAGGCCGGAGCGCGGCTGCAGGCATGGACGATATCAACATCATGTTCCATGATAAAGTCATGGAGCCGGCGGGCGGTGCGGTACATCACCAGTGGATTTTTGCTGTGAACCGGCATTTCGATATGGGTTGCCCCGTGGCGCTGAAGCTCATACACCCGCTGACCACCGTTAGAAATAACAATCGATTTCCCGCCAGCGGCAACAATGGCGGCGCTGGTATCGATGACGCCCTGTTCAACACCGCCAGCAGTCAAAGCGGGCAAGACCTGTAAAATTGTCGGGGTACCGCGTTCATCAACGTATTTACGGAATGTCTGACTTTTGCCTTCGGAAATTTTCAGCATTGCATCGCCCTTTGTCTGTTTCACCTAATTTAGCGGTTTTGGCGGTGAAAGAGCAATGAAAAACTAAAGCGCCTAGTCTATCTTACCGTGTAATCGGGTGCTTATTTGAAATTCCGCTGCCGTTTTCTATATCTTTACTTGACTTAAAATGCCCGTTAGGCAAGATATAGTCTGGATTTCAGAGGATAAAAGGACAGGTTCATGGCGATGGTTCAACAGGACAATAAACAGATCAATATTACCTTGCCCGATGGCAGTGCGCGCAGCTATGACGCGCCGGTGACCGGATTGCAGATCGCGCAAAGCATTGGTAGCGGCCTTGCCAAGGCAGCGGTTGCTGTCAGACGTGATGGGGAGCTGATTGATCTGACCCGTAACATTCATAAAGATGCCAAAGTCGCGATTGTCACCAAGGACAGCGACGAAGCGCTGGAGCTGATCCGTCATGATGCCGCCCATATCATGGCCGAAGCAGTGCAGGAGCTATTCCCCGGTACGCAGGTAACGATTGGCCCTGCGATTGAACATGGTTTTTATTACGATTTTGCCCGTGATGAACCATTTTCGACCGATGATCTGGACGTGATCGAAAAGAAGATGCGCGAAATTGTTGCCCGTGACGAACATTTTACCCGCGAAGAATGGGATCGTAATGAAGCGATCGAAAAATTCACCGAAATGGGTGAGAAATACAAAGCCGAGCTGATCCGCGATCTGCCCGAGGACGAGACAATCAGCGTGTATCGCCAGGGCGACTGGTTTGACCTGTGTCGTGGCCCGCATTTGCCGTCAACCAAATCGATCGGCACGTCTTTTAAATTGATGAAAGTGGCCGGTGCCTATTGGCGTGGTGACAGCAACAATGAAATGCTTCACCGCATTTACGGCACGGCATGGCGCAATGACAAAGAATTAAAAGCCTATTTGCATATGATCGAAGAAGCTGAAAAGCGCGATCATCGCAAACTGGGCCGTGAAATGGACCTGTTCCATCTGCAGGAAGAGGCGCAAGGTTCGGTATTCTGGCATGACAAGGGCTATACCATCTGGCGTGAGCTTGAAACCTATATCCGCGCCCGTCTGCAACAGCATGATTATCAGGAAGTCAAAACCCCGCAATTGATTGATCGTAAGCTTTGGGAACAGTCCGGCCACTGGGAAAAATTTGGTGAAAATATGTTCACCACCAAGGACAGCGACGAGGCCAATGATGATGAAGTTATGGCGATTAAGCCGATGAACTGTCCGGCCCATGTGCAGATTTTCAAACAGGGCATCAAAAGTTACCGCGATTTGCCGATCCGTATGGCGGAATTCGGCTGTTGTCACCGGAATGAACCGCATGGCGCGCTGCACGGTATTATGCGGGTTCGCCAGTTTACGCAGGATGATGCCCATATTTTCTGCCGTGAGGATCAAATCCTTCAGGAAAGCCTGGAATATTTCAAGCTTCAACTGTCGGTCTATAAGGATCTGGGCTTTGAGAATATCAAGGTCGTACTCTCGACTCGTCCTGAAAAACGCGCCGGATCTGATGAGGTCTGGGATCGCGCCGAAGCAGGGCTTGCCGAAGCTTTGACCGAGGCCGGTCTTGAGTTTGTTTATGCCGCAGGCGAAGGTGCTTTTTACGGGCCGAAAGTTGAATTTGTTCTGGTTGATGCCATTGGTCGCAGCTGGCAATGTGGCACATTGCAGCTTGATTTTGTCCTGCCCGAACGGCTGGATGCCCATTATATTGCCGAAGATGGCTCAAAACAGCGGCCAGTGATGCTGCATCGTGCGATTCTGGGCTCTCTCGAGCGGTTTATCGGTATGCTGGTTGAAAACTATGCCGGTAAATTGCCGTTATGGATGGCACCTGTGCAGGCTGTTGTGACGACCATTACCAGTGATGCCGATGATTATGCCCGCGAGGTGGTTGAAAAATTAAAAGCCCGCGGCCTTCGGGTCGAGCTTGATCTCAGGAATGAGAAAATCAACTACAAGATCCGCGAACACAGCCTCAAGAAAAGCCAGTTGATTCTTGTGGTTGGTGGCAGAGAGGCCGAGGAACAAACTGTCGCGCTGCGGCGTTTGGGAGGCAAGGATCAGGAAATTCTGAAACTGGAGGACGCCATCGCGAAAATCACTGCGGAATGCGCATCCCCTCTGGACAAATAGCCCGGTTAGAAATACTGTAGACTCGAAGCGCAGATAATGCGGCTTCACGCTTTGGATAACAGAAATGGAGGACCCCATAGCACGCCCACCTTACGATAGAAATCGCGGCCCGAAAAAAGACAGCGGCCCGCGTTTAAATGGAGACATCAGCGCCCCGAAAGTGCGGCTGGTTGATGCGGATGGAGAAATGCGCGGCGTTGTAGCGCTGCAAGAGGCCATGGGCCTTGCCGAAGAATCGGGACTCGATCTTGTCGAAGTCTCGCCGAACGCCGATCCACCCGTTTGTAAAATTATCGATTACGGCAAATTCCGGTACGAGCAACAGAAAAAAGCCAATGCTGCCCGGAAAAAGCAAAAGGTTGTCGACGTCAAGGAAATCAAAATGCGGCCTATGATTGATACGCATGACTATGATGTCAAAATGCGTGCGGCCAATAAATTCCTTGATAACGGTGATAAAGTTAAATTTACCATGCGTTATCGCGGTCGTGAAATGGCCCACCAGGAATTGGGCATGCAGGTTTTGAATCGCGTTCGGGAAGAACTGTCCGGGCGCACCAAAACCGAACTGCGGCCCAAGATGGAAGGCCGGCAAATGACAATGATTCTGTCTCCGGATACGGAATAATCAGAAAAATAGATCATACCCTATAAAAGCACTTTCCATAGGATGGCGAATCTATTAGTATCGCTAGCTATGCGCTATATTAAGTTTATTGTTTATTTTGGCTAGGAATGACTAGCTATATGTGACAGGCTGTATATATAGATAAGTGCAAGAAAAACCGGGGGGCAAAAAACCCGGATTAATAAAAAGGGTTGAACATATGATTATCGAGCCGGATTTCGTTCTTTGCGATATACGCGCAAATAGCAAAAAACATGTTCTCGAAGCTGTGGCGAAAGAAATATCCCGATATCTTGACGGCGCCTGCAGCTGTAATGATCTTCTTGATGCCTTGTTAGAGCGTGAGAAAATTGGCAGCACGGCTATTGGCGGCGGGGTGGCTATCCCGCATGTTCGCCTGTCATGTCTGGACAATTGCTTTAGCACCTTTATCCGCCTGCCAAGACCGGTGTCTTTTGATGCCTATGATGGCGAGCCTGTTGACCTGATCTATTTGCTATTGGCGCCGGCAACGCCGAACAGCAGAACCGCATCCTTGATGCAGCTGGCACGGATCTCCAATTTCTTCCGCAATGAAGATTTTCGTAACATGCTCCGCAATACCGAAGATGTGAATGCCTTGATCCATTCCCGTAATGATGAAATTGCCCAGGCGGCCTGATTAATATTCACGCGGGATCAAGATTTAGGCTATATTGGTTCTCTTAAATGCTTTATATCTTTTTTGGAAGGAGAATTTTTATGAGTAAAGAGCAAACACATACAAAAAACTGGGCGCAGCAGTGCAAGCGCCTGTATGAAGAGCAAGTAGCTGTTGACATAACAATAGGCGGGGCCTATAGATTACATATTACAGACAACAGGAGCATACAATGCCATTAGATGCCAGCAATCAAGGTCCGGATCAGTCCGTTTCAGCCAAAAAAGAGTTTAACGCTAAAACTGTGAAACTTTCAGAATTCAAAGCGGAATATAAGAAGCTTGTGAAAGCCACTTTTACCTTCAAAGAAAAGGTTCAACTGACAGCTTGCAAGCCGTTAGATATTATAATCGGGGTAAGGTTAGGTTTAAAAGTATTTAAAGAAGGTTCATTGGAACAAAAAGAATTAAGAGCGCAAAGTCCGGATGGAAGTCTTGGCATGTATAAAGATAACCAGAAAAATAGATATATGAACGGTGCGATGGCTAATCTGATTTTGAAAACGACGTTTAACGAGACAAGCCAAGCAGACTTTAGAGTGAAATCTCTGGCTGCTTCGTATAAAGCTTTTGTAGATTGCAAAGATTATCAACACCAGCCAAATTTACGCCCTTTCTAATTTATTAAAAAATCAAAGCGGCACCTGTATTTATCCGGTGCCGCTTTTTTATGCTCATTTTCCTCTGTTTCCGGACATCAAGCCCGGATCGAAAGAACAAATCAAAAGACTATCGATCAGTGAATGGTTGCGCAGATGATATTATGCTCGCGCAATTCGTTGCGGGCTTGTCTGTAATTGTCTTCTTCGCTCATCAATGTGCCATTGGCCAGATAAACCTGAAAGACAGTTTTGTCCTCCTGATGCGCTTCTTTGATATAGGCGATTTGTCCTGTGCCCATATTCAATAGATCTTCTTTGGTAATGGCACCGTATTCCAGTGGCGGTGATTGTGGATTATTTTTACTTAAAAACATGGCAACCTTCCTTTCTAGTGGCAAGATTTAAAGCCGGACGCCCGCTTTGCGCGGCACGTTTTCAGGATTTTTTCTTTTCGACCTCAATGGTGCGTTCATCCTCTGCCGTTTTGTCATGGGTCAGGGCCTTTTGGCTCCGGTCGGCCTCCCCGTTTTTAATTTCTATTTTCTGGACGGTGATTTCCGGCATAATCCGGCGGAGACCAATGCTGAGAAGACCGTTTTCAAGGCTGGCTTCCTGCACTTCGATATCATCGGCCAGAACGAAAGAACGGTGGAACTGGCGGGTGGCAATACCGCGATGGAGATAGGCTTTTTCTTCTTCCTCGCGGTTGGTATTACGTTTACCCCGAATAACCAGTTGGTTCTGTTCGATCTGAACAGACAGGTCATCCATCGTAAAGCCGGCCACTGCGACCACGATCTTAAAATCATAATCGCTGGTTTGCTCGATATTATAAGGGGGATAGCTGTCATTGCCTGATCTGGCAATTTTGTCGAGCGTGCGCTCGATTTCTTCAAAGCCCAACATGAACGGGCTGGAGAATATAGAGATTTGCTTTGTCATTTCCGTAGCTCCTTTAAATCAAGCAAGCTTCATTTTCTGTGACCCTAACAGGCATCACTCTTTATATTATATAGTATTTTTAGGGGAATTTGCAAGTTTATCAAATGCTTTCAACATCGCTTCGAAAGGTAGCAGCATCGAATTATGGCGGGCGGTGTAATCGCGGGCCGGACGTAAAATGTCCAGATGTTGCCACGGTGGCGGCGGCGTTTCACCATTTTCAAGCAGCGCGCGGAGGGCTTTTTGACCGGCTTCAATTTCTGTCCGGTCCATACCGGCGCCAGCAGCGCGGAGGACGGATAAAACGGTTTTGGTCAGCGCGCAGGCCGAGACATCATGGCCGATTGCCGTGATGGTGCCATTGCTGATATCAAGATCGATGGTCACTTCACTGCCGCAAATCGGGCTGACCGCATGGCCGGAGGCGGCGGGATCTGTCAAACGGTCCTGATCCTTAATGCCGCTGACATGTTTAAGCAGCGCCGCGTTATACAGTCTGGCAGATTCATCACTTTCAAGCTCGGGCGCGGTCATTTTTAACCCCTAGCTGGCTTTTTTGGATGTCAGCTTGGTAAATTCGCGATCGCAATAGCCGCAAACAACCGTATCGTTGCCATCAAAGCTGTAAAAGACGCGCGGGTGGCCAAGGCCGCCGCCGCCGCCATCACAGGAGATTTTATCGGTGCTGGCTTTAACTTTGATAATTTCAGGGGCCTTGGTGGTCATTGTTTTTTACCTTTCTTGTCAGGTTATTTTTTAAAGACTTCGAAACCGTCATCATTGTCCATGACATCAAAACCCTGTTTGGCGATTTCGGCACGTAGCCGGTCAGCTTCCGGCCAGTTGCGCGCGTCACGGGCGGTTTTACGCTGGTGGGCCATCTCGATGATGTCAGCCGGAATGGCGGCGGTTTCCTGTTCTTCGAACAATCCCAGATGCAATACCGGTTCAAAATACATTAATAGAGCCATTTTTTCAAAATCATCAAGCTTGGCATCGCCGAGCATATTATGCAGTTCGGCCAGCGCCACGGCGCTGTTCAGGTCATCAAACAGGGCGGTATCAAAACGGGTGATGTATAAAGCTGCGGTTTCACTGATATCCTCAGCCGGGCAGGACTCGGTATTATGCTTGATTTCCAGCGCATTTTTACGCAACCGTTTCAAGGCTGCTGCCGCCCCGTCCAATGCATCCCATGTAAATTTAACCGGATTGCGGTAATGGGCGGTTAACATCAGATAGCGGAAAGCCAGCGGGTCATAGCCCTTATCCTCAAGGCTATCGACGGTTAGCGTATCGCCTTTGGATTTGCTCATCTTGACGTCATCGCCGAATTGCAGGAATTCATTATGCAGCCAGACATTAACGAATGGCTTTTTGCCTGTTGCAGCCTCGCTCTGGGCGATTTCATTGGTGTGATGGATGGGAATATGATCAATACCGCCGGTATGGATATCAAACTGTTCGCCCAGATAATGCATCGACATGGCGGAACATTCAACATGCCAGCCGGGGAATCCTTTGCCCCACGGGCTGTCCCATTCCATATCGCGCTGGCTGTCTGTGGGCGAGAATTTCCACAAGGCAAAATCGGTTTTATGTTTCTTGCCGATATCACTGATGCGTTTACCGCCTTCAAGGCCTTCGATATCCAGTTTGGCCATGGCGCCATAGGCTTTGAATTTCGAGGTGTCAAAATAAACCCCGTCTTCAATGACATAGGCCAGACCGCGGTCTTCCAGTGTCTGGATCAGCGCGATTTGCTGTTCAATATGCTCGGTCGCTTTGCAGACAATATGCGGTGGCAGAATATTCAGTTTGTGGCAGTGATCGAAAAAGGATTCGGTATATTTCTCGGCCACGCCCCAGGCATCCAGCCCTTCGCGTTTTTTGCCGACTTCCATTTTGTCTTCGCCCTCGTCATCATCGCTGACCAGATGGCCGACATCGGTAATATTCATCACATGTTTGACCTCATATCCGGCATGTTCCATGACCCGCCGTAACAGATCGGCAAAGACATAGGATCTCATATTGCCGATATGGGCATGGTGATAAACCGTAGGTCCGCAGCTGTAGATGCCGGCTTTGCCATCTTGCAGGGGGATAAAATCCTCTTTCGTGCGGGTGCGGGTATTATAAAAGGTAACAGTCATGGCTTTTCAAAATCTTTATATTGTTTAAACTCGAAGGCTCGTACCTGTAATGTAATATAAAATGGGATCAGATGTCAGATAAAAATCAAAAATTCGACCGCTGTTTTACTGGCGGCACCGTTATGACTCCGGCAGGGGCGGTTAAAACCGCGATCGGGGTGGAAAATGGCAAAATCACCGCCATTGGTGATCTTGACAGCGCACAAGCCGATGAGATCGTGGATTGCACGGGTCTGCACATTTTTCCGGGGGTGATTGACAGTCAGGTTCATTTCCGTGAACCGGGGCTGACGCATAAAGAAGACCTTGAATCCGGCATGCGCTCTGCGATTGCCGGCGGTGTGACAACGATTTTCGAGATGCCCAATACCAACCCGCTGACCCTGACCGCAGAAACATTGCAACATAAGCTCGACCGCGCGGCCGAATCAGCGCATGCCAATTATGCGTTCTTTATCGGCGGCAGTGAAACCAATATCGAAAATCTGGCCCATCTGGAAACACTGCCCGGCTGCCCAGGGGTTAAAGTCTTTATGGGCGCCAGCACCGGTGATCTTCTGACCGAAAAAGACGCGATACTAACGCAGATATTCAAAGCAGGCCGCAAACGTGTTGCCGTTCATGCCGAGGATCAGGAACGCCTCCGCGCCCGCGCGGCTGAATTTGCCGATAATACCGATGTTACCCTGCACCCCGTCATCCGCGATCCGGAAGCGGCCTTGCAGGCCACACAGCGAATTATCAATATTGCCCGTAAAACAGGTCGTCCCACACATATCCTTCATATCACTACGGCGGCAGAGCTGGACTTGATCGCCAAGAATAAAGATATTATTTCTGCCGAAGCAACACCGCAGCACCTGACCCTGACCGCGCCGGACTGCTATGAGCGCCTTGGCAGTCACGCACAGATGAACCCGCCGGTCCGCGATCAGTATCATCAGGATGCTTTATGGCGGGCGATTGAAAACGGCGTGATTGATGTCATGGGCTCTGACCATGCGCCGCACACTTTGGAAGAAAAGTCACAGACCTATCCCAATAGCCCGAGCGGCATGCCCGGTGTCCAGACGCTGGTGCCGGTCATGTTACATCATGTAAACCAGGGCCGGCTTAGCCTGATGCGGGCGCTGGATTTAATGTGCCACGGGCCGCAGCGTTTATTCGGTATTGCCGGTAAGGGACGGCTTTGTGTTGGTTATGATGCGGATCTGACAATAATCGATATGAAGGCTAAAAAAGAAATCACCGCAGACTGGATCGAATCGAAATGCGGCTGGACCCCGTTTGAAGGTTTCAAGGTCAGCGCCTGGCCGCGGATAACTGTTGTTAACGGCAGTATTGTTATGCGTGACGGGGATATCCATAAACGTAAAGCCGGACGACAGGTCGCCTTTCTGCCCTGAAATATAATGCTTTAGGTGCTTGAAAGCGAAAAAGAAATAAAGGATACTTTAAAAAGCGAGGCGGAAGTTGCAGCGCTGATGGGAGCGGTTAATTAAGGGGGCTGAAAGATTCTTAAAATTTTTCATAACTTTTATACGGATTGTTAATACCGTTCACGTAGAGTGAAGAAGAATGCGAGAAAATCGTAAATGGGGCAATCCACCCGAAGGACGGGAAATGACTTACAGTAGTACAGCGCGTAACAACAAAAAGAAAAAGCTGTTCGATATGACCAATGACTTAAGCAGTATCGACAAAAACACAATGACAAAGTCCCAGAATATCTGGCGTAGCCGGATTAGCTGGAAAATTGCATTGTCTGTTTTTGCGACCATTGTCATTGTTCAGGCGGCGATTATGGTTTTCACTTTGTCCGATGTTGAAAATGAAAAGCTGCGCCAGATCCGAGATATGGGGCTGTCGGGTTTGGCCCCTGTGCTTGAACAAAAGAACGATCAGCTTACAAGCCCTATTCCCCGTCAGAAAGCGGCCCAGGTTTTTTCGACAACACCGCTGCGCGGGATTAGTATTTACAGCATGGATCTTAGCCAGATTACCAGCTATGGCGAGCCGACAATCCTGCGCTTGAAAAACAGCTTCAACCTTGGCGAAACTTATCGCAGCGCTGACCGGATGTATTATGAAGTCATTTATACATCGGCCGATCTACGTAATCCTTATTTTATTGTCGCCAAGCTGGATGCGTCATCCGTGCGGGCTGATGTCATGCTTTATATTCAGCAAAATGTTTTGATCCTGCTTTTGTTATCCGCCTTTGTAACCAGCGTTCTGATGCTGGCTTTATCGCAATGGTTGCTGGAGCCGATCTTGCTGCTGCGTCGTAATCTGGTCAATGCGGTATCTGATCCCGAAAACCCATCTGTGCAGGATCTGGATAATCCGGCCCGGGACGAGGTCAGTGTCACTATTCATATTGCCAATGATCTGATCCGTCAGAATGCGACCAATATTATAAAGCTTAAAGAACAGGCCGAAGACCGTATTCACCAATTGGCCTATTATGATACCTTGACCGAATTACCCAACCGCGCTTTGTTTGCTGAAAAGCTAGAATCTGCAATTAAACATGATGTCATGGCTAAAGATAAATCGCTGGTGGTCATGTCGGTCGATCTTGACCATTTCAAGGATATTAATGATTCAATGGGTCATGAAATCGGCGATATGTTGCTGGAAGCGGTGGCAGAACGGCTGGTGAATGCCACGCCGGACAGAGCTGTCATTGCCCGTGCCAGCGCCGATGAATTCGTCATCATGGTGCCGTTGGAAAAAGATATCTCTGAAAGCTCCGAGATTATAAACAATATTTTCGCCTCCCTGCGGGAGCCGATGTCTATTATGCAAGAGCAGTTTCAAATCAGGGCCTCGGTCGGGATTGCCCATTGTCCACAGGATGGGATGGATGCCGGTCATGTCATGAAAAGCGCCGATATTGCCCTGAACCGTGCCAAGGAAGATGGCCGCGATACCTACCGGTTTTATTCCGAAGATTTCGATCGCGCCGTTCAGGCCCGTTTCCAGATGCTGCGTGATTTGCGCAAGGCGCTGGATGAAGACCAGTTAACCCTGCATTATCATCCGCAGTTTGATTTGCGTAATGGTAAGATGATTGGCGCCGAAGCCTTGTTACGCTGGTGGCGGCCCAATAACAGCAAAGAAGGCGGCCATTTCATTTCGCCGGTTGAATTTATTCCGATTTCCGAACAATCCGGTCTGATCGTACCGATCGGTGAATGGGTGTTACGGACGGCCTGTCAGATGGCGATGAACTGGCAGAAAGACGGCTATCCCCCTTTCCGCATTGCGGTTAATATTTCAGGGGTTCAATTCCACCGTGGCGACATCGTCAATACCGTTAAGCAAGTTCTGGATGAAACGGGGCTTGATGCCAAAATGCTTGAACTTGAAGTCACCGAAAGCATTTTTATGGATGATATAGAATTCACCATCGGGGTGCTACGGGAATTGCATGATCTGGGCTGCGAGCTTGCTATTGATGATTTCGGCACCGGCTATTCGTCATTGAGCTATCTGCGCCAGTTCCCGATTGACCGGCTTAAAATTGACCAATCCTTTATCCGCGATGCCTTGGTTAATAGCGATGATCAGGCGATTACCCGCACGATTATCAGTCTGGGTCACAGTCTGGGCCTGAAAGTTATTGCCGAAGGCGTCGAGACGCTCGAACATCAGGAATTCCTTATTCAAGAAGAATGCGATGAGGCGCAAGGCTTTAGATACACCAAGCCTTTACCGGCGCAGAAGCTGCGTGAATTTTCCGAGGGCTATAAAGGTGATCTGGAAGCACCAGAAATGATATAACCGGATAGAATATAAACACACAGTATAAAAAGAACGCGGGTTTGAAGCAGAGCCCGCGTTCTTTTGAATCTGGACTTTAAAATCTTCGGGTCGTAGCATGACCGGCAGGGGAATTTTATATATAAAGGGAAATGGATGACAAGATTAACCAGCCATACTGTCACCGGATTACACGGCATGGCAAAAGTGCCCGGCGACAAATCAATTTCGCATCGTGCCCTTATTCTGGGCGCTATTGCTGAAGGCGTCACCGAGATCGAAGGTCTTTTGCTGGGCGAAGATGTTATCCATACTGCTGGCGCACTTACCAAGATGGGCGCTGATATTACCCTACCCAAAGATCCCACGGCAAAGGCGGTTATTCGGGGGGTTGGTCTGCATGGTCTGACACCGCCGGAAGATGATCTTGAAATGGGTAATAGCGGGACCTCGACCCGTTTGTTAATGGGGCTGGTCGCAGGACAGCCGATCACGGCGCGTTTTACCGGTGATGCGTCCTTATCAAAACGGCCAATGAAACGGGTGACCGAACCGTTAACCGAAATGGGTGCTGGTTTTGAATCGGCAGACGGGTCTGATCGTTTACCGATGGTTGTTCAGGGGAGTGCGACCTTAACAGCGCTTGATTATACGCTGCCGGTTGCCTCGGCGCAGGTGAAATCGGCAATTTTGCTGGCCGCCCTGACTGCAAAGGGGGAAACGCGGATTATCGAACCGGTGCCAACGCGCGACCATAGCGAAAATATGCTGAAAAGCTTTGGCGCTGCTGTAACGGTAACCCCGATGGCAGATGGCGCAACTGAAATTCGCCTGACCGGTGGACATAGTTTACAGGGCAGCGCTGTCACGGTGCCGGGTGATCCCAGCTCTGCTGCTTTTTTGACAGTTGCCGCGCTGGTGACACCGGACTCGGAAATCCGCATGCCGGCGATTGGCATGAATCCGCGCCGTGACGGGTTGTATCGGAGCTTGATTGAAATGGGCGCTGATATCAGCTTTGACAATGAACGTCTGATGGCGGGGGAGCGGGTCGTGGATATGACGGTACGATCGAGCAGATTGCGCGGCGTTACCGTTCCGCCCGCGCGCGCGGCGTCGATGATCGATGAATATCCGGTATTATTTATTGCGGCAGCCTGCGCAGAAGGGCAGAGCCGGATGGAAGGCCTGCACGAACTGACGGTCAAAGAAAGTAACCGGTTAGAGGTCATGGGCGATGGCCTGACAGCCTGCGGCGTTTCCTGCACGGTTGGTTCAGATTATATGGAGATCGAAGGCGCAAGCGGTCATATTCATGGTGGTGCCGAGGTTCAAACCAAACTCGACCACCGGATTGCGATGAGTTTCCTTGTTTTGGGCATGGTGACGAAAAACCGGATTACAATTGATGATGCCACGCCGATTAAAACCAGTTTTCCCGATTTTATCAGTCTTATGGCATTGCTGGGCGCGCAATTTGAATAATCATGCTAACGATATGAAGTGGCCATTGACAAAATATCTAATTTTATGTTAAATATACTTAATCATTAGTATTCTGGAGGGAGTAAAGAAATGAAAAAGATTCTTAACGAGGATTTTGGTAATGCCAGTAACAACAATGCTATGACATTAAATGTAACGGCGTTGATGGGCGAATATGTTGGACAGACTGAATATAAAATAAATAAACTTATGAGAAAAGTACCGAAAAACGGATATTTGATTCTTGAAAATGTCGATATGCTGGCAAAATCTTCTAAAGATAGTCATAGGGAAGAGGCTGAAAAGCACAATATTGTTGAAGTGCTCCTCAAAGCAAAAGAAATAACTCGCGAGGATATTTGTATTATCCTAAGAGGTCAGACAAAAGATGCCTTTTTTAAATCTTTTCCCGAAGCCCGTGACCGTCTTACCTATATTCAGGATCGCCCGCATCAAAGCTCACTAAACTTAAAAAGAGTATAAAATCAGTCGCGCCAGTTATCAAAAGCGGTGAACAGTTTTTCGGTGTCTTCAAGCCCATCATAGCAGAAATCAGCCTTGATCTGGTTGCGAAACCAGGTCGACTGGCGTTTGGCGTAATTGCGCGTTGCTTGCGCGGCGCTTGATATGGCGTCTTCACGGCTAAGCGCATCGGCGAGATATTTTGCAATTTCGCTAAAGCCGATAGCTTTGGTCACCGGCGCGTCAGCAGCAGTACGACCGGCCTTTATCTCTGTGACCAGCGCTGCTGTTTCATCAACGGCGCCTGTGTCAAACATCTGTTCAAAGCGGCTGTTACACCGTTCATACAGGGCATCCCGCGGTGGCAACACAGTGATGGTGTAAAAGCGTAAATGATCTGGTGGCCCCGATTTGGGGACTTGTTGCCAGTCAAGCAGGCTTTTGCCGGTGGCCTCGAAGACTTCACGGGCGCGCATGACCCGCTGTGGATTTTGCGGGTCGGTCAAACGGGCAATTTTAGGATCACAAGCGCAGCTTTGTTTATAGAATGCTTCAAAACCGAGGCTGTGGTATTCATCAACCACAGCGCTGCGGTAATGATCGGCAATATCCGGAATGGGGCTTAGCCCTTCAAGCAAGGCTTTTATATAAAATCCGCTGCCGCCGACAATAATTGGCAGCTTGTTTTGCTGATGTGCTGTTTTGATTTCGGCCAGTGCCAGATCACGCCATTGCCGCGCATCGGTTTTTTCATCGGGACTAAGAATACCGTATAGCCAGTGCGGGGCCTGGCGCTGTTCCTCTGCTGAAGGGTGCGCCGTCAGGGTTGGCAGGGCATCATAAAGCTGAATGGAATCGGCATTAATGATCACCCCGTCATACTGGCGGGCAAAGGCAAGCCCCAGACCGGATTTTCCGGATGCTGTCGGGCCGCCGATAATGACAACAGGAGAACAGGAGGAATCCAGGGCACCGGGAATATCATGCGGCGATGCATGTTCATTCCCGGCCATGGTTTATTTGCCTATCTTAAGCGCCACAAAGCGAAGATCGCCACCACGCGAAAGCAAAAGCAATACGGATTTGCGATCTTCATTTTTGGCGACAGCCAACAGATTTTTGACATCATCGGGGCTGGTGACGTCTTTCTGATCGACTTCAGAAATGACTTCCCCTTCCTGCAGGCCCTTTTCAGAAGCATCGCTGCCCTGATTGACCTTGGTGATCACAACACCGCTGCGATCTTCATTAATGCCATATTTTTGACGTAGACCCGGCGTGATGGTGGCCAGTGACAGGTTCAGGTCTTCAATAACGACATCGTCGACTTTTGGAGCCGATGTGGTGCCGGGACCGGGCATATCAATCATGCCGTTTTCTTCGGCCTTTTCCAGTTCACCTAACTGCACGGTTACGTTTTTGCGGCTTTTATTGCGCCAGATTTCGACCTTGGATGATTTACCGACTTCGGTTTCGGCCACAATACGCGGCAAGTTACGCATGCTTTCGATTTTCTTACCGTTGAATTCAAGAATAATATCACCGGCCTTTATGCCGGATTTCTCGGCCGGACCATCTTTAGAAACACTGGCAACCAGCGCGCCATGGGTTTCTTTCAGACCAAGGCTTTCAGCGATTTCATCGGTGACAACCTGAATACGGACACCAAGCCAGCCGCGGCGGGTTTTACCGTATTTGATCAGCTGTTCAACCACACCTTCTGCAAGGCTGGAGGGTACGGCAAAACCAATACCAACCGAACCGCCGGAAGGCGAGAAAATCGCGGTATTCACGCCGATAACCTTACCATCCATATTAAACATCGGACCACCGGAGTTACCACGGTTGATCGAGGCATCGGTCTGAATAAATTCATCATACGGACCGGCATTAATATCACGCTGGCGGGCAGAAACGATACCGGCAGTTACCGAACCGCCAAGACCGAACGGATTACCAATGGCAACAACCCATGACCCGACGCGGGCTTTGTCACTATCGCCCCACTTGGCGGCAACCAGTTTTTTATCGGTAATAACCTTCAGCACGGCAATATCGGTTTTATCATCGGTGCCGATCAATTCAGCGTCGAGCGTTGAATCATCCTGAAGAATGATTTTAATTTCCTCGGCATCGCGAATAACATGGTTATTGGTGACGATATAGCCATTTTCTGCATCAATTACAAAGCCCGAGCCCAAAGACGCCGGACGGCTTGGTGCCTGCTGTGGGCTATTTTGATGCCGTTCGAAAAATTCCTGAAAGAAATCTTCAAAAGGCGATCCGGGTGGAAATTGCGGCAGTTCCTGTTCGGGGCCCACTTCGGGCATGGCTTGCGTTGTCGAGACGTTGACCACGGTGGGTAAAAGATCCTCAGCCAGATCGGCGAAATTTTCGGGCGCATTCTGCGCCTGCGCGGGGAGTGCAACAGCAAGACTGAATAGAACCAGAAAAGCCGACAGCAGCGCCTGCCGTTTTGTTGCAATATGGTGCTTCATGGATAAGGTGCTCCCGGGGTTAAATCGTGAAATTGTCATCTGTTCTTTTCTCCTTAGCGGTTTATGCCGCGGTCATCTGTCTGATCCAGATCATCAATATACCAAAAGCAGCGATGCCCAGACCAAAGTTCTTTAAATAATGATCAGGCATATTTAAAACCTGCGCCATAATTTCTTTCATTTTTGCGGGAAAAAACCCGTATAAAAGACCTTCAATCACGCATATCAAATACAGAGCCGTTAGAATATCAGCGCCTGTGATCATAAATCTATCCTTCCAATGTGGCAAGAATATGACGTTTATTCAGATCCGGATCAGCGTGCGGGCTTACCTGTCGGGCCTTGACTGAAATAACGGAAAAAGTCGCTCTCAGGGGTTAGCACCAATGTACTATTATCGGTATCGATGGCTTTTTTATAGGCCCCCATTGACCGGTAAAAGGAAAAGAAATCCTCGTCAGCACCATAGGCCTCTGCGTATAGGGTAATGGCTTTTTCGTCGCCTTCACCACGAATGGTTTCAGCCTTTTTCTTGGCTTCGGAAATCAGAACGGTGCGTTCACGATCGGCACCGGCCTTGATTTCCTGAGATGCCTGTTGACCTTGCGCGCGGAATTCAGCGGCCTCCTGTTCCCGTTCAGAACGCATGCGGGCGTAAATCGCTTGACTGGTCTGTTCGGGCAGATCAGCTCTACCAATCCTGACATCTACAATTTCAAGACCGAAACGCTCGACTTCCTTATTTACATCTACACGGATCCTGTCCATGATTTCTGCCCGTTTGGCTGACAAAAGATCCTGTAAAGGCACGTTACCAAGGCGGGAACGGACATTCGAGTTAATCATGTTGCGGAGCCGCGGCACAGCCTGTGCTTCGGAATTCAGTGTTTTGTGGAATTCCAGCATATCGGTAATTTTATAACGGGCAAAAGTATCAATCACCAGACGCTTTTGATCGGCCAGAATAATCTGTTCGGCGGGCGGATCAACATCCAGCACGCGGGTGTCAAAAGTTTTGGCCTGTTCTACGAAAGGCAGTTTCCATTTCAGACCGGGTTCGGAATATTGCCGGACAGGATCACCGATCCGCAGCACCAGAACCTGATGGGTTTCCGGGACAATAAACAAAGTCTGTGATGCGACAATGATTGCAATGATTGCAGCAATACCAAGACCGCCGAATAGTTTTTGCATAGTAGTTAATCCTTATTTCTTAATATCTGTCTAAAGGGTTCCGATTATTTATCTGACCGGCCAGCCGGTTTTGTACCGGTTGTCGATTTTAACTGATCCAGCGGCAGATAAGGCAATACGCCACCTGCACCACCGGCATTATTGTCGATCAGAATTTTATTGGTGTTGGACAGAATTTCTTCCAATGTTTCGATGTAAATCCGTTCGGTCGTAACGCCCTTATTTTTGTTATAGCCGACCAGAATTTGCCGGAAACGTTCCGCATCACCAGAGGCGCGGTTGACGACTTCCTCACGATAGGCTTTGGCCTGCTGGATAAGTTGTGCCGCCTGACCACGGGCGCGGGGCAGAATATCATTCCGATAGGCATTGGCATCGTTACGGGCGCGTTCCATATCGGCTCTGGCACGTTGAACATCATCAAAGGCATCCACAACCGGACCCGGCGGATCAACCTGCTGAAGCTGAACATCATTAATGATCACACCGGACTGGTAATCATCCATCATGGTCTGCATTAATTCCTGTGTGCCTTGTTCGATCTCGGCGCGGGATTCGGTCAAAGCTTGTTGTAGACGTGTCCGGCCGATCACTTCACGCATCGCGCTTTCGGCAACTTTCTTGATCGTGTTTTCAGGGTCTTTGATTTCAAATAGATATTTACCGGCATCACCGATCTGCCACAGGACGACAAAATCAATATCAATGATATTTTCATCACCGGTCAACATCAGGCTTTCTTCGGGAAGATCGCGGCCAGCGGCGTTGCTGTTACGTTGCGGCGCCTGATCACGGAAACCGACTTCAAGGCGCCGTTCAAAGGTAATATTGACCTTTTCAACCGACTGGATCGGCCAGGGCATACGATAGCCAAGCCCCGGTTCGGCCTTGGTACGGGTCCATTCGCCAAAGGTCAGGACAACGGCGTTTTCTTCGGGCAGAACCCGGAAAAAGCCGGTCAGGCCATAAATAACCAGAGCGACCAGAATAATAGGGATAATCGGCAGTTTACCGCCGCTGCGGGCGCCACCGCCGTTGCCTTTACCATTACCGCCTTTACCGTTGCCGCCAAAGAAAGCGCCAAGGCGCTCTTGTGCCTGACGGATCAATTCATCAAGATCGGGTGCTTCCGGAGGGCGTCCACCGCCGGGTCCGCCCCGGCCAGGTCCGCCACGATTAGGCCCACCGCGGCCAGATCCGCTGCCATTGTTGTTTTCCGGTTTTTTGCCCCAGGGGCTTTCATTGGTGAATATGCCCCCCAGAGGGCCTTTACCTGAACTGTTATCTGACATATCTTTGTCTTCCTAAATCAATGTGATGATTATAAACGCGTTCACAACAATGGCAGTTTTGTCTGCATTTGCCAAGGGTCAACCATTCAGGAAAAACAATATATGCCAAATGAGTTTGAAAAAAAGATTATTGAAATACTCGAGACCATCCATCTGCCTGATGCGGGCGAGGATATCGTAACCGCAGGCATGGTCGAGGATATCCATATTCAGAATGGTCACGCGATGATTACCCTGAAAGTTGATCCGGCGCAGGGCACCGCGCTTGAAAGTCTGCGGCAGCAGGTTGAGCTTGCCGTCCGCGACTTGACCGATATTGATAAAGTCACCGCCGTGCTGACAGCGGAACGGGCGGCCAAAACCACCGATCAGGATATGCAGGCCCGGCCGATTGCACCGGGGATCAAGCATATTATTGCCGTTGCCTCCGGTAAGGGCGGGGTTGGTAAATCAACGGTGGCGGCCAATCTTGCCGCCGCGATTGCCGCGGCCGGTCATAAAACCGGTCTGGTCGATGCCGATATCTACGGTCCGTCGCAGCACCGGATGATGGGCATTAAGATTCGCGCAGAATCGACGGCGGACCGGCGGCTGATCCCGCAGATGGCCCATGGTCTGAAAACCATTTCGATGGGTTTGATGACCGATGAAGACCGGCCAATGATCTGGCGGGGGCCAATGGTCCAGACCGCTGTGCTGCAGTTTTTCCGTGATGTGGACTGGGGCGATACCGATATTCTGGTTGTTGACCTGCCACCCGGTACGGGTGACGCGCAGATGACTATGGCCCAAAAAGTGCCGCTGTCCGGTGCTATCATTGTTTCGACCCCGCAGGATATCGCCCTGATTGATGCCCGCAAAGGCCTGAATATGTTTACCAAGATGGATGTTCCGGTGCTGGGCATTGTCGAAAATATGAGCCAGCATATCTGCAGCAATTGCGGCTATGTTGAGCCTGTTTTCGGCCATGGCGGCGCCAAAGACGAGGCCGAACGCCTCGGCCTGCCCTTTCTGGGCGAGGTACCGCTGGATATGAAACTGCGTGAAAGCTCTGACAGCGGCACGCCGATTGTGATATCCGACCCTGACCACCCGGCCAGTCTGGTCTTTCGCACCATGGCCGAGACGGTTTTAAAAAGCTGTGTGGATCGCGCGGTTAAATCATAGGCGCAGCGTTTCATGCACTCTTGCGCACTCTAAAAATTTTGTGCCTACTGTGACATTGAAATAACTAAATGATTCATCTCCGGACACAGCGGGCGACGAGGCCCTCAGTCTTAAAGTTGCTGCTTTGGGCGACACCGGCGAATCTTTGGTATGACGCACTGCTACTGCTGACCTCCGAGGAAGACCAGTAGCAGCAGGCAGGCCACCCACCGTCACCGGTGTTAAAGCCACCTATGGCAAAACGATTCTTGTAGAGGATGTTTAACTCATCTTTTGCTGGCAGATACCACTCGCTGCCTAAACCGCGGCAAGCATTGGCAGCTTCATAAGGGGCGCTGACATCAGATAAGCCGACGAGCGTGTCGGTATTGGTCTTGCCGTTTGACGTTGATGTTGCCCCCGTCACCGTATAGCTGGTTGTGCCGTTGTTCCAGCTAAAAGCACCCTGATCGGCCGCCGTGGTGTAAAGCCTGGTTCCGTTAAGCTCACCGGCATAAATAATATCACTACTGGGGCATTTCTCACCAAGCGTTAAGGCTGCCAAATTACAGCCGGTGGGACCATAGGCCCCGCAAACGCTGACACCGGCGCCATTAGAATGGAATACATGGCAGGATTTATCCACCGGTGCACTGGAATTGGCGTTGGAACCATCAGCGAGCTCATAACTGATCTCACTTGCAGCGCAACCAGCGACCAGTTTTAATTTATTCACAGCGTAATTAACGGAAGCACTGCATTGCTCGGAGACCGCCTGATCAAGCATCTTTTGCTCGCGGTTAATGTCACCGCCACCTCGGCTTGACTGTGTAACCGCATAGGAAAGTGCTGCGAAGAGAGCCATAGCGATAAGAATCAAAAATAATGCGTTTCCATTTTGTCGGCCCATTTTCGCCCTGATCTGTAGAAATGTCACAGTCTTAAGTATAGGAAACCATACATGGAATTGGAAGTTCTTTTTAAAAAGGCACATTTATGAACATGTGCCAAACCCTTTATGGTCAGCCGCCATAACAAGGCGGGGAGCTGCATTTGGTGATCAGGTCGGCGCCGGCTTTGTCTTTGCGGCGGTAATGATTGATCGTGTAACCGGCGCTGTCGCCTTCTTCGGGGGCGAATTCCTGCGGCGCGCCGTCCAGTTTCCAGTCATCAAAATTGATTTTGGGGAAAAAGGCATCACCGTTTTCAACCGTGCAATGAATGACTGTTTGATAAATACGGTCCAGACAATGCATGGCCTGGGCATAGATTTCGCCGCCACCGCCGATGACGAGTTTGTCAATGTTCTCGGCTTTGCAGATCTGGCGGGCTTTGTTCAGGGCATCCTCCAACCCGTAGGCGATGCTGACACCGTCATATTTAAAGCCGGGATCACGAGTGACGACAATAATATGGGGCCGCCGCCGGAAACCAGGCGGCATATCCAGAAAGGTCTTGCGACCCATAATCACAGGCTTGCCGCGTGACATATCACGCCAGAACTTCAGATCACCTTTGACATGCCAGGGAATGGTGCCGTTTTTACCGATCACGCGGTTTTCCGAATGGGCGGCAATGGCGATGATTTCAGGGTTTTCCGCAGAATACATCAGACCGCCACCTTGCCTTTGATCGCCGGATGCGACTGATAATTCTGCAGATCAAAATCATCAATGGTAAAATCGAACAGATCGTGGATTTCGGGGTTGAGGACCATTTGCGGCAAGGGCAGCGGATCGCGGTTGAGCTGCTCATCAACCTGCTCCAGATGATTGAAATAGATATGCAAATCACCAAAGCTGTGGATAAATTCGCCGGGCTGCAGGCCGGTGACCTGTGCCAACATCTGCGTTAACAGCGCGTAAGAGGCAATATTGAACGGCACCCCCAGAAAGACATCAGCGCTGCGCTGATACAGTTGGCAAGACAATTTGCCCTCTGCCACATAAAATTGAAACAGGCAGTGACAGGGGGCGAGGGCCATTTTGTCAAGATCACCGACATTCCAGGCATTGACGATCATTCGCCGGGAATCGGGATTGTTTTTGATATCGTTAATCAGGGTTGCTATCTGGTCGATCTGCTGTCCGTCACTGGCCGGCCATGAGCGCCATTGATGACCATAGACCGGCCCCAGATCGCCGTTTTCATCAGCCCATTCATTCCAGATGCGTACATTGTTGTCCTGCAGATATTTGACATTGGTATCGCCCTTTAGAAACCAAAGCAGTTCATGGATGATCGCCCGCAAATACAGCTTTTTGGTGGTGATCATCGGAAAGCCGTCGGACAGGTCATAGCGGTTCTGATACCCAAACGTACTGATCGTATCAATGCCGGTCCGGTTGGGCTTTCGGACGCCTTTATCCAATACGTGACGCATCAGATCCTGATATTGCTTCATCTTTACATGCTCCTGTTTTGTATTGCTGACAGTCTAGCGGGTTTTTAGCCATTTGTGAATCGGCAAGCTTTTAAAAAATGGTTTTTTATTTGACAATACGAAGTATCCATAATACACCTTGTCAAGATCATAGGCGTATATTATGTAAATACTATCGGGTAATGACAGATAATATTAAAAAACAGATTACAGATCGTTATTTCAAGGAATATTTTGAGCGGGCGGCACAAGGGCCGGGCCTACGTGCAAAGCTTTCCCGTTCCTGGGGCACCTGTATAACGGCTATGGCCGGGTGCGGCGCGGTGTCTGCCGCTGTCACGGCTGCCGCTGTGTTTGCGCCAATAGCGTTTAACAGGTGCGGTTATCTTAAGTGCTGTCAGTGTGACGACCGCGATGGCCATTGGGCTGGCTGGAACAATAGCGCGCCGTCGGACAGCATCCATAGCCCGAAAAAGCATTGCTCAGGATATCAACAACAGCCAGCTGATTAACCGCTATAAAAATGATCTGATTGATGATGAGCGTCAAAAGCTTGCAACGATACGCAAAATTCTACCGGCGTTGGAGCAGGTTTCAAAAATTGAAGATTTTGAGAAAGTCGCTGCCAAGCGCGCCGAGATCCGTAAAGAAACGGCGATAAAGCCTGCTGCAGCGGCGTTGCGCGGTAAAAAGACGAATTCTTTGAAATAAAGGCCAATAAATTGGACTTTTGCCCTGATATGCCCTATAATTATAGATGTCAGGGTAACCTGGCTATGACGATAAACGCACTATGGAATAAGCGTTGCGGACCCGGGGGCAGTACCCGGCGCCTCCACCCCAGTTCATTGCCGGAGGATTTTTTCCGACAAAATTAGGTCAGTGAAGTGGCCCAGTGAATTGAGGTGGGGGCGATACAGGATCGACGCGCGTGGTAAAGATAAGTGCTTTCGTTCGGTGAGACACCACCGATATCGGTTCAAAAACTTTATAACTGCCAACGACGATAATGTTGGTCCAGTTGCCGTCGCAGCATAATTGCTGCCATAGGTAACGAATAATTCAATTCCTAACCGGCTTGGACGCCGAATTAGGTGAGGCGCGGGGCGGCCCAGCAACAGGACAGCCCCACTTTTTTATATCCCCTTATCTAAAATTGATTGGTTTGCGCCCTCAGGGCTGTTTTGGCGGCTATCTCTTGACATTCGTGATGGACAGTTGAATATTCTGTGTTAAGTTGGAGTCAGGTATTCACGAGGATAAAAGGTCTTGCATGTCAGAAGAACAGGAAGCTTACCGGTACGATAAAATGGTTGAACAGGCGCTGCGCGGCGTTGTTAAAACTGCACTTGAAGAAGTCATGGAAAAAGGGCTTTTTGACGAGCATCACTTCTATATTACCTTCCGCACCGATTTTAAAGGTGTTCAAATTCCTGATTACCTCAAAGACCGTTATCCCGGCGAAATGACCATTGTTCTGCAACACCAGTTTTTTGATCTGGATGTTGATACCGAAAAATTTACCGTGATGCTTAAATTCAACAATGTTCCCGAACGGCTGCAGATTCCACTGGCAGCCATCACGATCTTTACCGATCCTTCCGTGAATTTCGCCCTGCAATTCCAGCCTTTGACCGAAGATGAAGGCCTGGAAGACGGCAGTTACGACGATGAAGAGCTGGAACTGGATGATGAAGACACTAGTGGTGAAGTCATCTCGCTCGACCAATTCCGGGCCAAGGGTAATAAAGCCAAGCCAAAGAAAAAATCGGCCGCAGATGACGATGATGATACAGACTCATCCGCATCCGATGATGATGAAGACCGTCAGGATGACGCCAAGGCGAAAAAATCCCAAAAATCTGATAGTAAAGACGATGCAGATAGGGAACGCGGCAAAAAAACCGATAAAAATAACGGTAAACATAGCGACCAGAATAACGATAAAAACAAAGACGACTGACAGGCCTTATCCGGCCAGGTGACAGGTGCGCTAATATATCCTTGTCATAATTGTTTTGTTATGGTAACTTCCATTTCTGCGATCAGAGCATGTGAATCAGGAAGGAACCAGGCAAATGTCTTTTGAGAAAACCAATATACTAGATACACCAAAGACCCGTCAGGCGTATGATTTTGTCACCCGCCGGCTGGAGCGTAAGTTGCGTCCTATTGTGATTAAAAAAACGATGCGCGAATTTCAGGAGGAGGAATACGTCCTAAAGTATTCATCCGAGATGAGCGAACAGGCGAGAAAAACGTATCTGGAGAAGCTGCAGTATAGTAAAGAACAGTTTTTAGCACCTAATTCCCATCTATTTGAACAAGTCATGGAACAAAATGTTCGGCACTCTATCAAGCCGTTGGTGGCGCATGTGAAGTCCTTCTCTTATGTGACCGAGGGAAATGCCGAGGATATGGTTATTGTCTCTCTTTTGGGCGGTGTGGCGCTTTCCCCTATGGACTATAAAGATATTAAAAGCCAATTCGGTGAAGATATCAGCGCTCTGCATGACGAGGTCAGAAACGCGCGCGCTTATCAGAATGAGTGTGAACTGGATACATTATCTAAAACGGCGCAGGCTGTTTTGCTGATGGATAGTATTATCGAGGTTAGAGAGGCCATAACGCAGGTTGAGCAGTTAGCTCCTGGACAGCAATTGCTGATTTATCCACGCGAATTCTTGACAAAATTGAAAGAAGTCGAGCCTCTTTTCGGCAGAAATAGCCAGCTTGATACCTTATTTGAAGACGATTTTAATGCGCTGCATACCAAATATGGCAGCGGCATGTCGCTAAGCATCGCTGATGGTCAGGCAAATCTGGATACGAATGGCAAGGTCAAGGGTTTAATGGTGATTGAGGCTTCTGGATTTGATGATCCGCGTGCTTTCGGGTCAAAAGATCCAAAACCGCCTAAGGATGGCCCAAAACCGAATGGCCCTAAAAAAGGCGGTAATGGCGATATTAAATTGTTCTGATTTAAGATCCAGAAAGGCGCAAGTAAAAAAGAAGAACTAGCAGCAAAATAAATGATTCAGATTCATTTTCCAGAGTGAGGCTGACCGCGTTTTGCCCGTTAGTTAATAAAGCATTAAGAATTTCTTGCCACAGCTCCCAAGCCATGGTAAATTCCATATCGTATTACCAGAATATGAGAATTAAGGAAGGAAACAGACAAATGTCTTTTGAAAAAACCAATATACTTGATACGGACAAGACGCGCGAAGCCTATGATTTTATGTCCCGCCGTCTGGATCGTAAATTACGTCCGCTTGTAATTCAAAACATTGTACGCCATTTTCAGGAACAAGAATTTGCGGTAAATAACACGCCCGAGTTTTCGGATGAAGACAAGAAAGCTCATTTGGAGAAATTTGAACAGTCTAAACAACAGATTTTCGCGCCCAATTCTCCCGCCATGAAAGAAATGATGGAGAAAAACATCGAGGCTTATGCCAAGTCATCGGTTAACGCTGCCGAAGCGTTCTCGTATATGACGGAAGGAAATGTTGAGGACTTAGCCGTGATTTCCCTTATAGACGGCGGGGTGCTTAGCCCTATGGATGCAAAAGATGTTAAAACCCAATTCGGTGAAGATATCCACGCATTGCTTGAAGAGGTGAAGCATGCTCGTGTATATCGTCAGGATACGGAGCTGGATACGTTATCTGCAAATGCTCAAGCCCTGTTGATGATGGATGATATTCGTAACTTCAGACAAGTTTCCGAAGCGATTGATCAGATACAGCCTGGACAAAAAATGCAGGTTTTCCCACGTGAATTCTTGACAAAATTCAAAGAAGTCGAGCCTCTTTTCGGCAGAAACAGCCAGCTTGATGCCTTGTATGAAGAAGCTTTTAATGCGCTTCAAAACAAAACCGGTACAAATATATCACTCGAGATTTCTGGTGGTCAGGCAAATCTGAACACGAATGGTAAGGTCGAAGGATTTATGCTGGCCGGACCGGATGCCCCTGATCCGAATGCTTCCGGACCTAAAGATCCAAAGCCTCCTAAGGATGGTCCAAAGCCGAATGGTCCGAAAAAAGGCGGTAATGGCGATATTAAATTGTTCTAATGTCGGCTAAAAAGTCGTTTTAAATAGAAAAAGGAGGCTTTTAGCCTCCTTTTTTTTATTCGCTCTGGATTTATTTTGCAGCGCAGCCTAGATTAGTAGAGGCATTGCGGGTACCGTATACGAAAAAGTACCGATTTGTTAACTTTTCTATGGCACCCTACAATAGACGAAATGGGGAAATTTTTTGACAGAAACAGAATATTTTCAATCAGGCGATTCATTGACACTCGAGAAAACTGATACAGAAAAAGCAGAAGAACAGAAATCCGCGGCCAAGAACAAGCCGCCGGAAAGTGGTATGTTTTTCGAGCTTGAGGATTCTATGGCGCCGGATTCGGGCGCGCTGGATCCAGATGCGCCTGATTCAGACGCACCTGATTCAGAGATGGATCAAGGCGCTAAAGAATCGGCTCCACCGCCATCACCCACAGCAGAACGAAATGTTGATGATATTCCGATTGAGAAAAAGAAAAGCCGCCGTTTGGGGGAGCGTCTGATTGAATCTGCGGTTATTACGCAGGATCAGCTCGATGTCGCCCTTCATGAGCAAAGCCGCACCGGCGGAATGATCGGTGAGGTTCTGGTCGAGCTTGGCTTTGTATCCGCAGGAACATTATCAAGTATCCTGTCCGAAGCTTCCGGTTTTGCCCAGTTTGATCCCGCTAAAACGGTGGTTGATCCCGATGCGCTTGCGCTGCTTAACAAAGCAGAGGCAACCAAATTTCAGGTGCTGCCGATCTCGGTCGAGGAAGAGATCGCCCATTTTGCCATGGCCGATCCTTATGATGTCGTTGCCATGGACCGTTTACGTCAGATTTTGCCGCGCGGCACGACCATTCAGCCGCTGATCTGCCCGCCCGCTATTCTAAGTGACGCCATTGATCGCTCGTATGGTTATGCAAGCTCGATCAAGGAAATTATGGCCGAGCTCGGCGGTGAGGAAGTCGATTTACAGGGGCTGGAAAGTCTGACAGATGATAATGCCTATAGCCATCCTATTGTCCGTTTGGTCAATGCGCTGGTTATTGATGCCGTGAAAATCGGCGCCTCCGACATTCATTTCGAGCCTGAAGAAAACTTTGTCCGTTTGCGTTATCGTACGGACGGGGTTCTGATTACGGTACAGACCATACATAAAGAATACTGGGCCGCGATTTCACAGCGTTTGAAAATTATCTCGGGCATGAATATTGCCGATAAACTGTTACCACAGGATGGCCGGTTTTATCTGGGCGTTGGTGGCCGGGAAGCGGATTTCAGGGTGTCATCCCTACCGACAGTCCATGGCGAGAATTTTGTCTTGCGGATTCTGGATAAACAAAGCGGGATTATGGCGCTTGAAGATCTGGGGTTCAGTCCACATAACCTTGATCTGATTCGAAAATCACAGTCCCGGCCCGAGGGTATTATTATTGTGACCGGCCCGACAGGGTCTGGTAAGACAACATCGCTTTATTCAATGTTGAATGCGATTAACACGCCCGATGTTAATATTATGACGCTTGAAGATCCGGTTGAATATTCCCTGCCGATGATCCGCCAGACCCATGTTCGTGGCGGCGCGGGGTTGAATTTTGCGGACGGGGTTAAGGCATTGCTGCGTCAGGATCCTGATATTATCTTTATCGGTGAGGTTCGTGATCAGGTCACGGCCGAGCAGGCTTTGAAAGCCGCGATGACAGGGCACCAGGTTTATACAACATTGCACACCAATGATTGCTTTGGCGCTATTCCACGATTGCTGGATCTGGGGTTACAGCCGGGGATGTTGTCAGGGGCGATTATCGCTTCTTTCGCCCAGCGTCTGGTGCGCCGGCTATGTAGCTGTAAAGAAACGGCGCCGGCAACAGCCGAAGAATGCCGTTTGATGGAGCTGGATCCGGATAATCCGCCGGAAATCTCCAGCGCTGTTGGGTGTGATAAATGTGATGGTTTTGGGTATAAAGGCCGGACCGCGGTGGTTGAAATTCTGTTTACCAATTCGGCAATCAATGATGTGATTGCCGAAGGGGCGCATATCTCGCGCTTAAAAGAGGTTGCGCGTGAACACGGATTTAAATCCATGCTGGATGACGGGATTGTAAAAGTACTTGAAAAACAGACAAGCCTCGACGCCTTAATGAAGGTTGTCGACTTTTCTGAACGGCTCTAGTCTAACGGGCTTGTTAAAAAAATTGATAATGTTATGCTTACAGTGGGGTTGTATGCTCTTCAGCGAAGTTCTTTCGGTTAAAAAACGACATGGCTAAATATAATTATCGGGCACTGAACAAAAATGGACGGCCATCTCGCGGCACATTGACAGCCGCAAACGAGGTCGATCTGTTCCAGCAATTGCAGGCTGGCGGTTTTGAATTGATCGACTGTAAAGAAGTCGGCACCAAATCCGGCAAGTTCAAGATTTTTGGTGGCGGGGTTAAAACCCGCGACAAAATCCAGCTGTTTGTTCATCTTGAACAATTGCAGAAGGCTGGCGTGCCTTTGTTAGAAGGGCTGGCCGATATCCGCGATACAACGGAATCGCCAAAATTACGCGATATCATGACAGAATTGCACCGTGAAGTGTCCGAAGGCGCCAGCCTGTCAGAAGCGATGTCGCGGCATCCAAGCGTTTTTCAGAATATTTTCATCTCATTAATCGCGGCCGGTGAAGAAACCGGTAACATGATGAATTCCTTTACACAGGTTGTGAACCACCTGAAATGGACCGATGCTATGAACAGCAAGGTCAAAAAGGCAACTCGTTATCCAAAGATTCTGATTGGTGTTGTGATTATTGTCGTCGGTATCATGATGACGAAGGTTGTACCGCAGGTTACAGAATTTCTGGGAGAAATCGGTCAGGAATTACCGCCGGTAACATTGGCGCTGATTGCGACATCGAAATTCTTTACCAGCTATTTCCTCTATATTGTTATTGGTCTGGTGGCTGCCTATTCCGGTTTGAAGATCACCCGCGGCCTATCGGAAAGCTTTTTATATTATACAGATTATATCGCCTTGCGGATTCCGGTTATGGGACCGTTGATCCAGAAAATTGCCCTCTCCCGGTTTTGCCAGACCTTTGGCGTGTTATTTACCAGCGGGCTGGAAGTTTTGAAATGCCTTGATGCGGCATCAAATACTGCCAATAATGCCGTGATACGCGAGGCATTGAATAATGTGCGCGAGAATGTCAAAGAAGGTAATCCGATTTCAAAATCGCTTGAAACGACGGGTGAGTTTCCCAGTATGGTTGTCCGCATGGTCAAGATCGGTGAGGAATCCGGTAACCTGACCGGTGTCTTGAATCAGGTCGCAGAATTTTATGATCAGGATGTTAACGAGGCCGTAGATGCGATGATCCAGATGATCGAACCGGCCTTGACAGTTATCCTTGGCGGGATGATGCTATGGATAGCGGCCGGTGTGTTTGGTCCGATTTATAGCAGCTTTGGCGATATGGGAATATAAAGATGGTATTAGGCGCAACAACACAAAAGAAATCTCCTTTGGGGTCACGGTACCGCCGCGTTCTGATGATGGGGGATGAAGGCGTTGTCCTTTATGCTGTCGAAAAGAAAAAAGCAATTCGTGTTACAGCCCTGCCTTGGGCGGCAGAGAATTTTGATCGCCAGCTGGCCAATGTCCTGAAGGGCGGCTTTAAAGGGCCGGTTGTTGTTCTGTTTGATGCGGTCGAAGCGCATTACCGAAAGGATAAGCTGCCCAAAGTCGGGGCGATGGACCGTCAAAAGGTTCTGAAGCGCAAGCTGTCTCTGGCCTTTCCGAATTTCTCGATTATCTCGGCGCTTGAGCTGAAAGGCGGCAAAAAAAGCGGATTTCAGTTCGGCGGATCACAAGCACCGCCGGAATATCTATTCGCAGCCTTGCCCAAATCGGAGAATCTGGACCGGATTATTGATATCCTTTATGAGGCCGAGGTCAGCATTGTCGGCTTGGGCCTGCTGCCGGTTGAAAGCGTGGGACTGGTAGAGGAACTGGCCGACCGCTGCGTCGCTGAAAAAGGCGGAACGCGGTCAAAATGGTCTATTATTGTCGGTCATGATGAAACCGGCGGTTTGCGTCAAATCGTAACGCGGAATGGCGATCTGGCCCTGACCCGTTTGACTCCGGTTAATGAAACAGCAGCGGAATCCGGCCTTGCTGGAGAAATTATCCGCGAATTCAAAGCGACACTCAGTTATATCACCCGTTTTGGCTATACGGACAATGACGGTCTTGATGTTGTCATGGTGGCACCGAAAGAAAGCCATAATACCATCAATCTTGCCAATTTACCGGTGTCCAATCTGTGTACGATTGATTTGCCACAGGCAATGCGTATGCTGGGCGGTCAGTATACCGGTGATGCGGCGCAGACTTATGCAGATTCCTTGCATGCGTTATGGGTGGCCAAAAAAGCCCGTCTGACGATGCCGATGAAAATGAAGTCACTGGATCGGGTCTCGACCCCAAGACAAGTGGCCAGCGGTATTACCATTCTGTCTTGCATGGGTATTGTTGCCCTGCTTTGGTTCTTGTATCAAAGCTATAGTGGTTATGCACAGGCCAATGACCAGATCGCAGCACGGGAAACCCAGAAAAGTGCGCTGACCCGTGAGTATGAAGAAGAATCAAAAATCTTTGAAGCGCTGCCGGTTAAGCCCGAAGTCGTCAATAATGTCCTGGCCTTGAAAAAGACGCTGGAGGATAATTCCATTGATGTGACGCCTGTCTTGAAAGCACTGAAAGTGCCGCTCGGCAGTGAATTTTTGATCCAAACGATGAAATTGACCCATACACCGGCAGAAGGCGCACCGTTAGAAGCGTCATCCAAGCAAGGGCGCCGCGCCTATAGACCGTCGGCAAAAAAAGATCAGAAAGAAAATGGCACGATCACGCTGAGTTTATCAGTGTATCTGACGAACGGTCAGATCGCGCTTGAACAAAAAGTCACCCGTGCGGAAGCGTTGCTGGCGCGCCTTCAGGCGGCATTGCCCGATCATGAAATTGAAATCAGCCGGCAGTTTGCCGATATGTCCCGCACCGGCAGCTTTACCGGTAGCGCGACCGAAACACAAAAAGAGAATACAGGCGCCCGGTCTGATGAAGAATTGGCAGAATTTACGATCGAAGGAAAACCCCTATGATCAAATTGATTGGAACAAAGCGGCTGTTTTTACTGAGTCTGTTGATTATGATCATAGTGATTCTGGCGGCTTTTTACTTTTTGTGGATGGAGCCGGTGCGCAAGGATGCCGAACAGAAACTTGCCCAGCTGGATAGCCAGATCCGGACCTTACGCAATGATATCGTCAATATTAAAGAGGATATCCGTATTACCGAGCGTAATATCCCTTATTTTGAACAGCTTGATGGCAGTGGCTTTTTCAAGTCGCAAGACCGGTTTCAGGCGGAAAGGCTGATACAGGAGGTTCGTGCCGAAAGCGGCGTTCAGTCAACGAATTTTGCCATTGATCCTTTGGTTGATATTGATGATAAACGGGCAACAGACGCCGATCACCGCCTGATCATGAGTAATATCAAGGTCAGTGGTATTCAGGCCTATACCGATATTGATATTTATCGTTTTGTCTATCTGATGAATAACGGCTTTCCGGGGCATACCCGCTTAAAAAGCCTGCAGATCGAGCGTAGCAGTGAGGTCACGCCCGGGAATCTTGATAAAATGAACGATGCTGAAAACCGTTCCAGCTTTGTTACCGCCACGGCTGAATTCCAGTGGCTGACCATGCTTGAAGAAGATGATGATGACAGTGCCTCGGGTATGGGTGGGGCGCGGCGATAGCAGTGAAGGTTTAATAATGAAAACAGATATGGCAAAATATTTGACAAAATATACGGCACTGGCTTTCGCGTTCGTTGCTTTGGCTGTTATGGCTATTGCACCGCTACAGACGGCGGCTCAAAATCGGCCGTCCACGTCTCCTGAAGCAACACAACAGGCACAGGCAAATACCCCTGTCGATACAACAGCGCCGGCGAAACAGGCTGAACCGGAAGAAGAGCCACCGATCCGGATCGGTACGCCCTATCAGCCCTTTAACCAGAGCCTGTTTTTTACCCAGAATGATATCATTCGTATCCGCATGGCGCTGGCCGGCATTGATTCTGATGTGGTCTCAGACGGCGAAGCAGACAAGCCTGAAAACAGGGTTTTGCGGTTGTCCGGGATTACCTATTCCAATCCTGATCAATGGATGATCTGGCTGAACGGGATGCGGATCACGCCCTATAACATGCCGCCGGAAATGATCAATGTCCGGGTAACCGAAGATTTTATCGACCTTAAATGGTTCGATAATACGTTGAAGAAAATTATTCGTATACGGCTGCGGCCAAATCAGGTTTACGATATCAGTACAGGGATTATGCTACCGGGCTGACGGGCGCTATGCTTGCAACCGGTGGCATGGGCCTTTAACATTAATTAAGATGACGACAGTATAATATAAAATCTCAAGGGGAGATCCGGCACGATGACTTCGAAATCGACAGCGCAGCAGAAATACGCAATACGGGCAAAATCCGTTGCGGCGCGCTATGACGAGGGCGACGTCATTTCTGGCATCAATTTTGATGTCAACCGGGGAGAAACCTTTGGTCTTATGGGGTTGAACGGCGCGGGGAAAACGACCTTTATTAAAATCCTGCTCGGTCTGATGGAGCCCTCAATGGGCGCGGTCGAGATCGAAGGTAAAACCACCATTGATCCCGAAACCAAGTATAAGATCGCCTATCTGCCCGAGAAATTTGAGCCACCCAGTTTTTTAACGGGTATGGAATTTGTCCGTTTTTCATTGAAACTGTATAAAAAAGACTTCAATGAACAAAAGGTTCTGCAGGCCGCCGATCGGCTGGCGCTGGATCGGGCGGCGCTTTACCGGCGGGTACATACCTATTCCAAAGGCATGCGCCAGAAAATCGGCCTGCTAGGCACGCTATTGACTAAATGCCCGTTGATGATTTTGGATGAACCGATGAGCGGCCTTGACCCGCGCGCCCGTGCCCGCGTCAAAGATGAAATTCTCAGCTGTCGCAAACGGGGTATTACAGTTTTCCTAAGCTCGCATATTCTGGCCGATATGGATGAGCTGTGCGATAAGGTCGGCGTGATTCATGACGGCAAGCTGAAATTTGTAGGTACGCCAAAAGCCCTTAAATCCAAAGTCGGTGCAGATTATCTCGAGCGGGCTTTTTTAACTATTATTGAAGGCGGCTCTGATAATGTCGCTGTTAGAAAAACATCCACAACAAAATCCACCGCCAAGCGAAGCAAGGAATCCTCTTCGTAGCTATTCATTGAAAGGGTAGAAAAGAACATGACAATAGAAAACGATCCACCAATCAGCGGTACACAGAATCAGGATAATGGACCGGATGATGATTTTGATGATGTGGTGTTCGATGATACAGGGATTCCAGCGTCGGCGACCGCTCCTAAAAAAAGCGCTGCGCTAAAATACGGTGCGCTTGGGGTTGTGGCTATTGCTGCAGCTGGCGGGGCATATTTTTATATGGCCGGTCAGGCGACATCGCCAACACAACCGCCTGCTGTTTACACCGATCAGGATCTGGCCCCTGAAGGCGCGCCAAAACCAGGCACGCTGATGGCAGCACCAGAAGGCACCATGGTCGTTGAAGATGAATATTCGGCGATGCCTGTGCCGGGCGATGCCGAGGGTGGTATGCCGCCGGAACCGGGGCAGGAGATGGCTGGAATGGAGCAAGACACCATAGATGCCGGGCCCGTCCCAGAGGTCACCGAGACCATAGAAGAAATTGATCTTGAATCGCTGGGTATTTCTCCCGACACAGAAGAAAGCGTCGATGTCACGGCTATAGAAGATGATACTGTAATGGTTAAAGCAGAAACCGCTGAAACAGCTGGTGCTGAAGTTGTTGATACTGAAGCGGTTGTTGAAACCACCGAAGACGTTCCGGCTATTGATGTGGTTGATGCACAAGAAAACTTGCCGGAATTGACACTGGAAGATGCTATGCCGCAAACCGAAGAGGCGTTGATCCAGCGGCCGGCCCAGACAGAATTTCAGCAGATGCCGGCCCAGACCCCCGAGGGTCAGGATGAAATTGACGAAGCGCTGCAGCAGGAATTAATTGAAAGCCTGATGGCGGATGAAACGATGCCGGTCGATGCTCAAAACCGGCCAACCGGCATGAATACAACCGAGCAAATGCTGGTCAACAATACCGGTCAGTTTGAAGGCCAAAGCATGGCAGCGCCATCATCACCGATGCCGACCCGAAGCCTTGAAGATATCGAAGCTGATGCGCTGGTTCGGCCTACACCCGAAAAATTCTATGTCGTACAGCGTGAAAGCGGTCCGACGCCACGGGATTCAACCTTGATGGCGGCAAAGCGGGCTTTGCGTTACGGTAATAATGTCAGAGCCTTGTCTTTGTTTAACGACATCTATGAAAACAGTCCTAATGATCCGGCTGCCCAAATGGGCCGGGCGGTGTCGCTGCAGCGGTTGAATCGCGATAGCGAAGCGCTTGTCGCGTATGAACAGGTATTACGGGAATCTCCTGAAAATCTGGAGGCGCTGACCAATATGATCGGTATTCTATCCGCACAGAATCCGGATTATGCCATGGATAAATTGTCACGCCTGCGTCAGAAATATCCATCGCATACAGGTGTGACTGTGCAGTTGGCACTGGCCAAGGCCGATACTGGCGGGCTTGGTGAAGCGATCAGTCTGCTGCAATCAGCTTATGCCGCCGATCAAAGTAATCCGTCAATCGCTTATAACCTTGCGGTTATTTATGATCGGGCGGGGGATCGGGTCAAGGCGGCCAGTTATTACCGCCAGGCGCTGGCGCGTGAACGATTAAAGACCGGCGAACAGACCATTCCGGTGGCTGCGATTGAACAGCGTCTGTCTATGTTCCGGTAATGCCAGTCTGGGGTCCCTTTTTTGCTGAAACATTTACACCGGCCTATCAAGGATTCTGGTTGCTTGTGATTGTGCTGCTTGGCGCTTGCCTTGGCAGTTTTGCGACGGCATGGATATATCGTCTGCCACGCAATATTCCGATGGGCCGCGGGCGAAAGGGTGGTAAATACTCACGATCCGCTTGCCCGAAATGCGACCATGAACTTGCCTGGTATGATTTGATACCGGTTTTATCCTGGGCCTTTAATCGGGGGCGTTGCCGGTATTGCCGGGCTTTAATACCTTATGTTTATCCGGTGACAGAAATACTGACCATCACACTCTGCGTGGCTTTTTTCCTGATATACGGTTATACGGCGCAAAGCTTTATTTTAATTTGTATGACGCCGGTCATTGTCACTATTCTGATGGTCGATATCTATCATATGATTATTCCAGACCGTTTGAATGCGATGCTGGCTTTAGGCGCGCTGCTTTCGGTTATAACCCAGACGGCTTACGGGTCTGCTATGGATCCGGATTCGGCAAATCTTATGAAGGCGGCCTTAACCGGTGGGGCGGCCTTTTTTCTGGTCGCTTTTGTGCTGGCGCTGGTTTTTAGCTATGTGCTTAAAAAAGACGCACTGGGCGGCGGCGATATTAAATTTTTTGGTGCTGCCGGTTTATGGCTTGGGCTTGAATCTCTGCCGATGTTTATGATGTTGTCCGGTGGTTTTGGTGTGATCTTTGCCTTGATATGGCGTAAAATAACCGGTGAAGAGCGGTTTCCATTTGGACCCGCTTTGGTTGCGGCATTTATTTTTATGCTTTGTATGAAAAAGGTGGTTTTTTAACGATATTGTAGGAAATAGCAGTTATAGTATGGTGAAGTCAGGGGATCCTTACAAATAATCTTCAGGGGTATTACAGTGGATATTACAGAGCTTTTAAAATTTACGTTGGATAATGGTGCCTCGGATTTGCACCTCAGCGCGACCAATCCACCGATTGTCCGTATTGATGGACATTTGCAACGGGTCAAGGCCGATGCGCTGCATGCTGATGATATTAAAAAAATGCTCTATTCCGTAATGACCGAAGAGCAGCGTGCCGAGCTTGAGCGCGAGCAGGAACTCGATTTTGCTATTTCGCTGGGTGAAGATGCCCGTTTTCGTGTGAACGCCTTTACCAACCGGCATGGTGCCGCGGCCGTTTTCCGGATTATTCCCTCGGAAATTCCGACGATGGAGCAGCTGGATCTGCCTAAAGTCATCCGCCATCTGGCTGAACTGGAAAAAGGTCTGGTGCTGGTAACAGGTCCAACCGGTTCTGGTAAATCGACCACGCTGGCCTCCATGATCAATCATATTAATCACAAATATAAAAAACATATCCTGACGGTTGAGGATCCGGTGGAATTTTTCCATGACTCGCAAAAAAGTCTGGTCAATCACCGTGAGGTTCATAACGATACCAAATCTTTCGCCCGCGCTTTGAAAAGTGCGTTGCGTGAAGATCCTGACGTGATACTGGTTGGTGAAATGCGCGATTATGAAACCATATCTTTGGCGCTGACAGCTGCTGAAACCGGGCATCTTGTCTTTGGTACACTGCACTCGAACTCTGCTGCTAAAACCATTGACCGTATTATTGATGTGTTTCCCTCTGCTGAAAAAGGCATGGTTCGGGCCATGCTGGCAAGCTCGATACAGGGCGTTGTTGCCCAGACCCTGTTACGCCGTGCCGGTGGTGGCCGGGTGGCAGCACATGAAGTTATGGTCGGCACCAACGCGGTGCGTAACCTGATACGGGAAAATCAGTTGGCGCAGATTTATTCAATGATCCAGACCGGTTCCCGTTACGGTATGCAGACGATGGAAGATTCTATTAATGACCTGTTTCAGGCCGGCATTATTGGCGAAGACACAGCCAAGGAAGCCTTGCGCGAAAGTGCGGATGACAGCAGTGATTTTGATGAAGCAGAGGAATCCCAATCCGAAGATATGGGCAGCGGCGATAACCAGTCTCCGCAAAATCAGCAACAGCATTCTGGCCGGCCAGCATCGCCGCCGGTATCTGATGGTGATGCTGGGCAGTCGCAGCAGCGCGAAGGATATCAAACAGGCAATACACCACCTGCCGATGACGGAGGCTACTCGTTTTGAACCAATCTGTAACAAGTGCAATATATAATTATTTAGGCCAGATGATTGAACAAAAGGCAACAGACCTTTATTTGACCGTCGGTGTGCCGGCAACATTACGTCGCGAAAATGGCCTGACAAAGTTGTCAGAGAGTGACCTGACGGATGAAGATATTGACCATATGCTGGCAGAGGTTCTGACCAGCCGCCAGCGCCGTGAATTCGAAACAAATTTCGAATTGAATATCGCGCTTGATATGGGCGAACGTGGCCGGTTCCGGATTAATGTTCTGCGGCAGCGACAGCATAATGCAATGGTTATCCGCCGTATTACGTCGGAAATTCCAAATTTTGCCGAACTTAACCTGCCGCCTTTGATTGAAAATCTCTCAATGAGTAGACGGGGGCTTATTCTGGTGACCGGGGTGACATCATCGGGTAAGTCGACCTCGCTGGCATCGATGATTGATTACCGCAATCAAAATAAGCCCGGCCATATTATTACCATCGAAGATCCGGTGGAATATTATCACACCCACAAACAAAGTATTGTTACCCAGCGTGAGGTCGGCATTGATACGGCATCTTATAACGTGGCGTTGAAAAATGCTTTACGGCAAAAACCGGATGTTATTCTTATTGGCGAGATCCGTGATGCTGATGTTATGGAGCAGGCTATCAGCGCCGCTGAAACCGGGCATCTTTGCCTGGCAACATTACATACCAATAATGCGCCGCAGGCGATTGAACGGGTTATTAACTTTTTTCCCGAAGATCGTCAGCAGCAAATCCGCGTTGCCTTATCCATGAACTTGCGGGCGGTTATCGCTCAAAGACTGGTTAACCGGACGGATGACAGTCTTGCTCTGGCACTTGAAATCATGCTGAACGAGGCGCTCATCAAGGAACTGATCCTGAAAGGGGAAACCGGTAAAATCCGCGAGGTTATGCTGCAAAACACATCTATTGGCATGAAGTCTTTCGATCAATCCTTGCTGGAGCTATATAAAACCGGTCAAATTTCCGAAGATACGGCCATTGCCGAGGCGGATATTCCGGCAGATATGCGGATGAGACTCCGTCAGACGAACTATGGTAAGGGTGAAAAAGACCAAGGGGGAGAAAATAATGGCTCAGGAGGGGCGTCACAGATTGACACGTCCCGTCTCTCACTGTAAAAATTAAAGGACAGAATTGTTTTGCCGGTCAGGCAAAAGGGTTTAGGCGTCATTCGCGAACAATCTTAGGGCATTTTCATGCATACACTATCAGAGACTATTTTTTCCCGTGTTGCGTATATCAGGGCAGTGATGCTTATAATTTTTATAAGCTCAGCTGTTTTGCTAACTGGCTGTAATATGGCAGAAAACCAATTAAAATTCGATCGTTCCGCCGAGCTTGATCGTCAAGATTACCGTCGAGACCTGTCTGAACGCCCTGTCGAGGATTTAAGTTTTGAATCTGATAGTATCCCTGCTTTGCAGCCGCATGTTGCCACACCTGATAGCTTTGAGGAACCGATGCCCCTGGTTTCTGTGTCTGTTAACCAGACTGTGCCGATCCGTGATTTGCTGTTCGAACTGACCAAACAGGCCGGTTTTGATATTGAAATGGATCCGCAAATTCAGGGTTCGATCATCTTTACCGCCCGTAATCGTCCTTTTGATGAAGTCATTGACCGGATTTCCGATATGGCTGGCTTGCGTTACAAGCTTGATGATGGCTTACTGCGTGTTCAACTTGATCGACCGTTCCACAAAAACTATCATATTGATTACGTGAATATTATACGCAGCATGGAAAGCAAGATTGAGCTGGACGTTTCTGTTGTTTCCGGTGATCAAGCTGAAGTTGGATCCGGCGCCAGCGTTGAAACTTCCAATGAATCGGATTTCTGGGGTGAGCTTAGAACCAATATCGAACAAATACTTGCTTCGTCAGATAATCATATAACTATGTCTTCTTTGGTTGATCCCGTGGCCAAGCCGGTACCCGGCGCAATGCCAGGTCAGCAAATGAACGGGCAAGGTGGTGCGCCGTCACTGAATATCCAGTTCCCGACCGAATCCGGCGAACCGGCCATGCCAAATGCACCGGCAACCTTTTCTATAAATCGTCAATCCGGCGCGATTTCAGTTTATGCATCGCACCGCCAGCACAATGCGATGAAAGAATATCTGGATGAACTACGTACGAACGTTATGTCTCAGGTCCTGATCGAAGCCAAGATCCTTGAAGTCTCGCTGTCCGATGAATTCTCAGCCGGTATTAACTGGAGCGAAGTGTCTGATGGCATCCTCGGTTTCTCGGTTGATTTTGCCCGTCAGGGGTTCTCGGCACCAACAACAGTTGGTAACGGTTTCACAGCAACACTGGATGCCGGTAATGAACTGGGCGCGGTGGTTAGTGCGATCAGCCGCTTTGGAACGGTCCGCGCCTTATCCAGTCCGCGCTTGACGGTGATGAATCACCAATCTGCGGTGTTGAACGTTGTCGAAAATCGTGTGTTCTTTGAATTTGATGTTGATATTGAAGCGTCGGATGATCCTGCTGAACGTGACCGGATTCAGGTTGATACAGAAATCCGCTCTGTCCCTGAAGGGATAGTAATTTCTGTCCTACCGGCGATTAATACCGAAACCGGTGAAATTTCCCTGGCGCTGCGTCCGACGGTTTCTTCTGTGACCGATACGGTCGAAGATCCGACACCGCGTTTGGCCGCACTGGTCAGTGGGCTGGATGATGCGGATGCTCTGGATGGCCTGGTTAATCTGGTGCCGCAGATGTCAGTTCAGGAAATTGATTCAATTGTGAAAATGAATTCCGGTGAAGTCGTGATTATGGGTGGCCTGATGCGCGATCGGAATGATGTCGAAGAAGAAGGCGTTCCGGTCTTGTCAAGTATGCCAATGGTCGGTAACCTGTTTAAAAACCACGTTGACCGTATTGAAAAAACGGAACTGGTAATCTTCCTGAAAGCAACCTTGATCCCGGGTTCGAATCTTCATCAAACAGATAAAGAGCTGTATCGGAAATTCGGTCAGGATCGGCGGCCTTTCAGTTTCTAATATTAAAGCCTGAAAAGGGGTGAAACAATATGGTGTCCGGACCTATTGTAAAATTTGTTTTGACCGCAGCATTGCGTGATAAACTGGTGACAACCTTTGTTTTGTTGCTGGTTGTTGCCAGTAGTCTTTCGATTTTTCTTGGCTCTGCCACCGTGACCGAGCAAGAACAGTTCGCGATGGTCTATTCGGCGGGAGCGATGCGTTTTCTGGGCGCAATTTGCGTTATTCTGTTTACCTGTTTTTATATCCGGCGGGCCTTTGAAAGCAAAGAGGTCGAATTTCTGCTGTCCCGGCCAATATCGCGTCTGGATTATGTTTTAAGCCATGCGGTTGCGTTCGGTGTTATTTCTTTTGTGATTGCGCTGGTTATTTCCGGTGTCGTGTTGGCCACCGGTCAACCGGATATTTTCGGTTGGGCGCTTTGGGGAACCAGTCTTTTGGTCGAGTTTGTTATTCTTTCTATTGTCGCGCTGTTTTTCTCGATGGTTTTATCCAGTGCTGCCGGTGCGGCGCTGGCCTGTTTTGCGGTTTATGCGCTGGCGCGGATGATGGGTGTTATTCTAGGGATTTCGGCAGTACCGGTTGGCGGTACGATGACCCTTGTTCTGGGTCATATTGTCGAGCTTATCTCGATCTTTATTCCACGACTTGATTTAATGGGTCAAACAAGCTGGCTGATATATGGGGCCGACACTGTACAACATTACGATGTGGATCGTTTTGCCAGTAGTTGGTCGCGTAGTATTATCGAGAATACCGGCGTTATCTGGTTTATAGTGGCGCAGGGTATTGTTTTTTCAAGTTTCCTGATTGTCTGTACGGTTTTTGATTTTGTCAGAAAGCAGTTTTGATAGATGCGTGAAACCCAAGCCCCGTTACCCTATAAAATTGCCCTTGCTGTCGCCGTGTTTTTAACCGCCGCGACCTGGTTTGTAACAAAGGATACGCGGGTAGGATGGTCGGGCGTCCCGCCAGTACCGGATAAAAACGGTCTTTTGATGACAACGCTGGGCGATCAACAGCTGGCATACCGGTTTTCAGCTTTGACATTGCAGAATCTGGGTGATGCCGGTGGGCGGGTTGTTCCTTTAGCGGATTATGATTATGCGCGTTTGGAAAACTGGCTCATGTTATTCTATGAACTTGACCCGCGTTCCGATTTTCTTCCGATTATTGCTGCTTATTATTTTGGCGCAACACGGGATCCTATCGACAGTATGCATATGATTAATTTTCTTGATGTGGTGGGCCGGAATCCGGACAAAGAAAATAACTGGCGCTGGCTGGCACAAGGTATTTATATGGCCCGTTACCGGGCGCATGATAATGATCGTGCTCTGGAGATGGCCTATAAACTTGCCGAGATGGGCAAGGAAAACGCCGATCTACCGCTTTGGACACGGCATATGCCGTCTTTTGTCTTGGCCGCACAAGGTGAAAAACAGGCGGCACGTGATTTGATGAAGGCTATTCTGGGCTCCGCAGAAAATCTTCATCGCAGTGAGATCAGATTTATGCAAGACTACCTTGAAAATGAACTGGCCGAATAATCCGGCTGTAAACGGCACGGTATTATGTCTTTATTATCATCGATTACATTTTCACTGACAGAGCTTCTGGCCATTCTGGGGCTGGCGCAATCCTTGTTATTATTGATTCATATTACCTTGCGGATGACGTCATTTCGGGCGGCCTTTCCGTATATTGCTTATTTTCTTTTATTAACAACCGCTTTTGTACTGCATTTGGGATACCGTCTGGTCGTTGACCCGCTTATTATTGATTTCGTGGCGTGGTTTGTCTGGTCGATGACAGTGCCCTTAAGTATTCTGATTATTCTCTCTATGCTTTTGCCGGGACGCAGGCTCCGTAGTTGGCGGTATCTGGTCATTGGCGTTGTACCGGTTTGTACGGTGGCTGCAGCCATTCTGGCCAGCCTCTTTGATAGCTGCGCGAATGGGCTTTTATGCAAGGAAAGTTTCCAGATGTTTCTGGTTGGCGGAATTGTCGCGCAAAGTCTGTGTTTTATCTGGCTTGCAGATGGTAAAATCAGTCACGCTGAATTTATGCGGCAGGAAAATAGCGGAGAACGCTATTGGCTGATTATCAGTTTTCTGGCGGTCAACATCGCCTTGATTGGTCTTAGCCTGTGGTACTTGCAGGGTGATGTGCTTATGTCAACATTATCGGCGGCGCGGATTTTGCTGGGGCTGGTTTTTGTTTATATCCTCTCGACTTTGATTTTCAGGGTCTATCCACCGGCATTGAAATTGCAAAAATCGGCCAGCAGGGCGCAGGATTTACCGTCGGAACTGGAAGCGATAAAGGATGATATTGAAAAACTGATGAAATACGACAAGCTGTATCAGGAACCCAGTTTCAGCCGCGCCGACCTCGCGCGGGAGCTGAACCTGCCCGAAGCGCAGATTTCCAATATTATAAATAGTGGTTTTGGGATAAATTTTGCCCAGTATATTAACGGATACAGGGTTAAAGAGGCCCGGTACCTGTTGGCCAGTACCCATCAGGCCGTTTCGGATATTGCCGAACTGACAGGTTTTAATTCGATTGCGTCCTTTAACAGGGTGTTCAAAGACCTGACCGGACAGACGCCAACGCATTTCCGCAAGACGGCCAAAATTGATGATTTTGACAAATTGAGCAATTTCTAACAGATGAAAAATGCAGAAAAATCAGTCTATTGGACATAACAACTGCTCAATTTGTCGTATTGATCAAATAATGTACGTGTTGACAACAAAGTCTTAACTTTTTTGTTTGATCATAGAGGAAGGTTCGGACAGAATATTAAGGTCTGTTAATTCCAACAGGTGGGATTTTTGAGAACCTTAAAAAATCTCTTACTCAGGAAAGGGGAGAATACAATGAAACATACAATTAAGTCGAATGAGGGCTTTACCCTCGTGGAACTTGCCATCGTGATGACCATTATTGGTCTTCTGATCGGCGGTATCCTTAAAGGGCAGGAGCTCATGGAAAATGCCCGCGTAACAGCAACAATTTCGCAGGTTCGTTCTTATGAAGCGGCAGTGACAACATTCCGCGATACATATAGCGCGATTCCGGGCGATATGGCCAATGCGGATACGCGCCTTGCCAACTGTACAGGCTGTAATGCGACAGATGCCGGCACGGCCGTCAAAGGTGATAGCATCGTAGGTGAACCTGATGGTGCAGATTTTGCACAGGCTGGAGATACAACAGAACCGACACGGTATTGGTTGCATCTTGCCAAAGCGAACCTGATTTCAGGGGTTACGGATTCGGCCTTAGCGGGTACGCCTGTTATTGCCTGGGGTGAATCACACCCAAGTGCCCGTATTGGCGGTGGTTTCCATGCCAAAAATGGCGATGGTGTCACTGATAATGGTATCTGGGCAAGCGGGCCACAGCCTTCCGGTATGCTGATCGTCTTACAAAATGGTGTGACGGGCGATCTTGATGCTAGTGCTGGTTCACAGGTTCTATCACCACTGCGTGCCGCGCAGATTGACCGTAAAATGGATGACGGTAAATCACAAACGGGCTACGTACGTGGCTATGGTTTGCCAGCAAGCTGTGAAAGCGGTGGTAGCAATAGTGACAGCTATGATGAAACCGTAAACAATAGTGATTGTGGCCTTGGTTTTACCATCAGCGGCTAATCGCTTATCACTTAAATACCAATACAGAAAGAGGCCGCTTGATGCGGCCTCTTTTTTTGTTCTTATCTTTATGGATTGAAAATACGGGTCAGAACCAGACTGTAGATATCTGTTAACTGATTGAGTGTGGCAAGTTCGATATGCTCATCGATCTTGTGCATCGAGGCGCCAACGCCGCCAAATTCAACCACCGGACAATATTGGCTGATAAAACGGGCATCCGATGTGCCGCCGGTTGTGGTCAGATCGGGTGTGCGTCCGGTAACCTCCTGAACAGCGCTGGCGAGCGTATCGGATAGCGCACCGGGCGTGGTGAGAAAACTCTCCCCACTGATATGATAGTTGATCTCGTAACTGTACCCTGTGCTGTTGAGTGCCGCCTCGATCTGTTTGATGACGGTATCGCTGCTATGCAGGTCATTAAACCGGGTATTAAACATGGCGGTGCAGCTGACCGGAATAACATTATCAGCCGTATTTCCGGTATCAATGGAAACGATTTCAAGATTGGTCGGCTGAAAAAAATCAGAACCCTGATCAAAGACAATCTGATCGACCGCAGACAACAAGGCGACCATTTTAGGCAGTGGATTATCGGCCAGATGCGGATAGGCGGCATGTCCCTGCATACCACTGACTTTGAGATGGCCGGTCACACTACCGCGGCGGCCGATTTTAATCATCTCGCCCAATTCCGCGGGGTTGGTTGGTTCGCCGACCAGACACATATCCGGAATCAGGTTTTTATCCTGCAGCCATTCCAGCACATGTCTGGTACCGGCAATCTTGGGGTCTTCTTCATCACCGGCGATCAGCAGGCTAATCGTGCCGTTAAAATCCTGATGCTTATTGATGAAATCTTCGGCAGCGGCGATAAATCCGGCGACAGCCCCCTTCATATCGGAGGTGCCGCGGCCATATAAGATACCGTCTTCGACCGTGGCGGCAAAGGGCGGGTGCTGCCAGGCGGCCTCATCACCGGTTGGCACGACATCAAGATGCCCTGCAAAACAGAAATGCGGCGCGCCATTGCCAAAGCTGGCAAACAGGTTGCTGACCGGCTCCAGACCCTCTTTTTCAAAAACCAGACGGTGACAGGTAAAACCAAGATCATCCAGCGCCGTTTCCAGCACATCAAACACACCGGCGTCTTTCGGGGTGATGCTGGGGCAGCGGATTAAATCCTGCGCCAGTGTCAGGGCTTTTTGATGGGTCACCGTCATATATTATAAATCCCGTAATAATTCATTGATGCTGGTCTTGGCCCGGGTCTGGGCATCAACCCTTTTGACGATCACAGCGCAATACAGGGCGGGGCCGGAACTGCCATCGGGTAAATCCTTACCCGGTAAAGTACCCGGCACGACAACGGATCCGGCAGGGACGTGACCGCGAAAGACTTCACCACTGGCGCGGTCAATAATTTTGGTCGAGGCGCCCAGATAGACACCCATCGACAGGACTGATCCGGTTTCGATCAACACCCCTTCGGCGACTTCGGAACGGGCACCGATGAAGCAATTGTCTTCAATAACCACAGGGGCGGCCTGTAGAGGCTCCAGAACGCCGCCAATGCCAACGCCGCCAGATATGTGGCAGTTCTGCCCGATCTGCGCACAGCTGCCAATAGTGGCCCAGCTATCGACCATCGTACCATCACCGACATAGGCGCCGATATTGACAAAACTTGGCATTAAAACAACATTTTCACCGATATAGGCGCCATGGCGGACGGTTGCCGGTGGTACGGCGCGGATTTTGGCGCTGCGGAACATTTCCTCGCTCCAGCCCTCGAATTTTGACGGGACTTTGTCATACCAGACGGTTTTGTCACCGGGACCACCGTGGATAATTTTATTGCCATTTAAGCGGAAAGACAGCAACACGGCCTTTTTAACCCATTCATGGACATGCCAGTCACCCGGGCTGTTCTGGGTCGCGACCCTAAGATTTCCCGAATCAATCGCGTTCAGCGCCCGCAACACCCGATCAGAGGCATCTTCATATTTGGAAAGCGTGTCGCGGTTGTCCCATACTTCATTGATATAGTCTTCAAGATCTTTCATGGTTGTCTCCTTTATACGCTAGAACGCGAATTCATCGCTGTGATCAGTGTGTTATCATCCAGATAGTCAAGGGCGCTGCCCATCGGCACGCCGCGGGCAAGGCGGGTAATTTTAACGCCGGTTGAACCGATGACCTCGCTGATATAATGGGCGGTGGTCTGGCCATCTATTGTCGCATTCAAGGCGATGATAACTTCCTGAACGCCGTCTTCTTCAATCCGCTGGCGCAGATGGGGGATGTGCAGATCCTCAGGACCTATATCATCCAGCGCTGACAGACTACCGCCAAGAACATGATACAGGCCCTTGAAATAGCCCGTGCGTTCCAGCGCCCAAAGATCGGCAACCGTTTCGACAACGCAAATGGCAGTCCGGTCACGGACGGGGCTGCGGCAGATGCTGCAAGGAGATCCGGTATCCAGCGTATGGCAGGTTTCACAGCTTTCGATGGTTTCCGCGGCCTGACGGAGGGCATCGGATAAGGGCAGCATAACACCGTCTTTATTATTTAGCATATGCAGCATCATCCGTCGTGCTGACCGGCTGCCGACTCCGGGCAATTTCGATAGCAGTTTGACAATCTGTTCAAAATCCTGACCAAGCATGTTCTTAAGACCCTATATTTAAATATCCTGTATTGCGCCAGTATAGGCTGACAGGGTCGAATCCGGCAAGCAGGGATTTGTTATAAAGAGTCACTGAAAACAAGGTCGCGTGACAGGCCTTTATCCAGTAAGGGGGCCAAACAGGCCTCGACCATTGCCGGAGCGCCGGATAAATAGGCTTCATAACCGGACAGATCATCAGGCAGCTGTCTGTTGGCAACATCGCTGACAAGGCCGGTGGCAAAACCGTTAATCGGGTTTTCGGTAACGCCGGTGTAGGACAGGTTCTGATACCGGCTGCTAAGCTCTTGCAGAACCGGTTCCAGATATAGGTCGGCTGCGGTCACGCCGCCATGGAACAGTAGAATTTCACGCGCCGGCATATGGTGCAGGGCGGTTTTAATGATGGGCAACAAAGGCGCCAGACCCAGACCGCCGCCAATGGCAATGATCGGACGGGTGCTGCCCGCTTGCAAGACGGCCTTACCATGGGGAAAGCTGACCGTGACGGTATCTTCGGTCTCAAGACCCGACATAGCGTGGCTTAGGCCATAGCCGATATCTTTGATGTGAAAACAGACCCGTGTCGTATCGGGCATACCGGCAATGGAATAAGGCCGCGGATCATGGCCGGGCAGGGACAGGACCGCATATTGACCGGGCAGGTAATGAAGCCCCTTTTTATCCGTTGCATTGGTGGCTGCAACGACAGGCTCAAGACAAAGTTCGTAAACATCGGGGGCCAGACGCGTTTTGGCGGCAATCCGGCAGGTGATTTCCTGTGGAATTGGCGCTGTGGTCTTTAGCGACCGGGTGTTATCTGTGTGTGAATATTCCATAGATACTTATGATGATGACGATCCCTTAGTCGATAAACTATAGGCTTACCAAGGAAAGTCAATATTGGATCATACCCGCTGGTTGTTCAGTGGCGCCATTCCGGTCAAATTTTATCGTGAATGGCCAGTCTTGCGTGGCGGTCTGGCCTGAGGCTTTTCGGGCTTTGACGCTTCATCAGGATCTGTTTTGCCGTAATCTGCCAGATCATCAACATTGCTGTCGGTTTTCTCCGCCGCAGCGTGCTCTTTGCGTGCCGCAGCAGCGGGCGTTTCATACGTACCGGCTTTGATTTGTGTCAGGAAATCGGCGGCGTGTTCGGCCAGATCCAGCTTAGCGGACTGGGCCAACAACACGGGTTGCTGTAGCAGTGATTTTTCAAGTTTCAGACCCTTGATCCGGTCGCTGAAAACCTGCCATTTTTCGGCATTTTCAGGGTCGTTTTTAATATTTTCTTCGATGGCTATATCAAATACAGCCTGTATGCTTTGTATATCCGTCGGCTCGCTAATATCAAAAGCCATTTCCAGCGATTCAGATGTTATACCATGTTCTTCGAAAATAGCATTCATCTGCTGGGCAGTTTCAAGGCTCAGCCGCGGGCGCAGGGCTTGACCATCTTCAGTTTCTTCCAGCATCGACATGTGCAGCATCATGGATTTGGCCCATAATACGGGATCTTCACTTTGGGTGAAGGTTTCACCAACGGCTGACATCAAGCTGCTGAAGGCCTGATTTTCTGTGTTATTGACACTGGGGCCTTCGTCAACGCCGAACAATTCCTGTAGCTCTGCTGTGCTAAAGCTGTCCTCGGAGACATTCATGCCTTCGGCTTGCGCTGCTGCGAACAGGAGGGCGCGTTGGTTAAGCGATGAATTTTTACGTTCGAGGGTCAGGGTTTCGGCGCCTCTGGATTTTTGAATGCGGATCATATCGCGGGCGATGTCTTCGGTCAGTTTCTGGCCTTTGGGCAGGGTCACGTAAAGCTTGCCTTTTTTGGCGCTGACGTTAAGGCTGCAGCCATCCTTGTAATGAATATCCATAGAGGTTTTGGATTTAAAGCTTACACCCCGTCCTTCATCCTGAAGACGGTGAAAGAAATCCGCGCCAAGGCTCTGTTCGATTTCTTGCGGGGATCTGGTGCCGCCGGAATAATCAGCCAGACGGCTGACCATACGCACACGGTCTTCGGTCATTTGATAACCGTTCGCGGCCTCTGTATTTTGCTGTGATTCGTACCGGGTGTCAGGGGCAGCTTGATCAGGCAAATCGGCACTGATGCTCAGACCTGTATCGGCTTCAGCGTCGCTGTCGGCATCCTGATCTGTTCGGGCGTTAAATTCGGGCGCTGCACCGGTTTCATCATCAGGTTTTGTTTTGTTGGCGCTGGCCGCGGCATGTTCTTCGGCAAGGCGGCGTTCACGGCGTTCATTTTCACGGTGCTGATCATCGGCGATTTGATTTTCAGCGGCGATCAGGTCTTCTTGTTTCTGTTTATCGGTGTCTGCATCCGGCGCGGCATTGGTATCCTGACGGGCGCTGGAGAATTGCTTTAGAAGTGTTGCCGGTTTTTCAACAGTCGGGGAGCTGACAATTTCAGCCACTGTTTCTTTTAACTGTTGTACGGGAACGAATCGGCCCTTTTCATTGCGGGCTTCAAAAAAGCTTCCGCCTTTTGCCGGTGTAAAATGCTGCACATGGTGGAGACCTTTCTGGGCCAGCTCCTTTTGAAGCCAGGCGGCGGTCTTTAATATATCCAGAGCACTTTCAGTTAAAATGACTTTATTCGAATGCGGATCGGCCATGCTGTTCCCTCATGCGCTTAACGTTTTATCGATATGATATAAAGTAACAGAATCATATCATGGTTTTTTATGAATTATAAGCATAATAACCACATTGCCATAATACGTCAAGCGCGGGGTTGGCTATACGTCCGATAGCAAAGACCATATAAAATCACAGGCACCATTTGGTGCCTGTGATAAATCGGTATTTAAAAAGCAATGCAGCTTGTTGGCTGTTATCTTGCCGGTGATTTCGGAGCTTTTGCCCGTGGGGCTGCTGATTGCTCCTGCGTTTGAGCAGATTGCAATGGTGCCCCTTGGGTCTTAGACGCTGTGCCCGTATGTTCGAACGTGCTGTCCGGAATGATACCACCATTGGCTTTAGGCGCTGTTTTCGGTTGCGTCGCCGGTGTTGCCGCCTGATCAAGCTTTTTAAGATCGGCAGGTGACATACCCGCGGTCTTCAAGGCTTTATCAAGCGTTGCCTGTTTCAGGCCACCATCGGCTTTTTTGCCTTGGGCCAGAACCTTTTGTACGGCGAAAATTGTTTTATTGTCTGCTTTCCAACCCGCTGGTGAGGCTTTGGCATCAATTAACATGCCATGCAATGCCTGCGTCCGCACCAGATTTTGCTGTGCTTCTTTGCGCAGGGCGTCCGGCTGTTCGGCATCATTTACGGTCTGTGCATTACTTTGATAGGTCTCATTCAAATCCTCCAGCAATGTCTTGATTTCCGGAGTTTCCGGATTATTGACGCTGAGTTTCTGCCATTCTTTCGCACTAAAGCTTTGTTTGGATATATTCATAGATTCATTTTTGGCTGCCTGTAAAAGCATGGCCCGCTGATCGAAAGAGGCATGTTTTTTTCCGATCGAAACAACATCCGCCCCGCGGGCTTTTTGGATGCGAACCATATCTCTGGCAATTTCCTCGGTCATTGCGGTGCCCTTGGGCAGGGTAACAACCATTTCAGCCGCGCCCGTTTGAGGATTCTGCTGGGCAGAAAGTAATAGTTTCTCACCGGTTTTATAGCTGAGTTCGACCACACCGTTGTCGTTAAAGCTGACGCCACGTTCTTCTTGCAGCTTGGCCATAAACTCGGCGCCAAGTGCGTCTTGGACATTAGCAGGCTTCATTGCGCCGCCGGAATGACCGGCAAGGAACGTAAACAGGCTTTTATGTTCGCCCGACAGACTGCTATCCAGATCGTCCTCCAGCTCTTCTGCTGTCGGAGCCGGTGTCTGGGTAAATTTTGAATCAGATTCTTGTGATGACGCGCCGCTAAGTCCCGGACCTGCGACATCGGCGTCTTCTGTTGGTTCGGATTTATCGCCGGCAGGTTTCTGCTGGGCTGCGCTTTGTTCCGCTTCCGCCTTTTTTTGTTGTTGGCGGGCGATGTCTTCAGCAGCAACGCGTTCTTCAGCCTGTTTCAATTCCTGCTGTTTCTTTTGATCAGGTGTGTTGCTTTTCTCACGCGCTTGTACGGCATCGGCAACTGCCTGGGCAGCGTTTGCTTCAGCACCTCTGTTGCCCCGTGTCGTTTTGAATCTATTGTCTGAATTATCCGTAACCATCACCCGGTTCTCCACCCTTTATTTTTTGTAATTGTGTTTATAGGATACGGTGTTCCCATAAATTTGTCAAGCTCATACGGAAGAAATATGCAAAATAATCGTTTATTAACAACAAGTTAACAAAGAGTTAATTGTATGAAGAACCGCGACGGACGGGATCGATATAGAAAAACAGGTCGCGTGCGAGTCGTATATCCGTTTCAATATTATCAAGCCTGATTTCGGTGGTCAGGTTCTGGCTGTCAATAACCTGCCATTTAATCAGCTTCATTGGATTTTCATCCAGAGTAAGGATAAGCGATCCGGCGGCGGGATCTTCGCGCAGGCTGATCGTGGCATTCAGATAGCCGTTTTTACGGTTCATGTCGGTGACTTTGATATCACCATCAAGACGGATATTTTTCCGCAGCAGGAAATCGGCCAGTGAATTGCCGATGGTGGTGTTGGATTGCTGCTTCATTTCAGAATCGTAATAATAAATGAATATGCCATCAGCGACGATAAAATCATCGCTGTCATCATATTCGAAACGTAGCTTTCCGGGGCGGTTCAGGTAAAAAGTACCGGTTGTCCGGCTGCCGTCATAGGCTATTTGTGTAAAATCAGCTTTTAGCGTATCAAGATTTTGCAGGTAATTTTCAATACGGGCGATATCGTCATTGGCAGCGGCCATGCCGGCTGCCGGAACGAAAAAGGTTAAAAAGGCAAACAGAGCCAGAACCAGAGTGGATTGTGTTTTCATGTCTTTTTCTACGTCCGTTATTATGTTTCCCCTTATATCTAACTCAAAAAATCTGTTCCGCAAGGTTTTTTAACCGGGCATCTTCTCTCTGTAAAACCAGCAAAGGTCTGTTCTGTACTTTTGCTTTATGATAGATAATAATAAATCAAACTGACAAAGAAATTTTTTCTAAATTTATACGGATGTTACTTTATGAATATAAGCTCAAGTAAGGGAAATGCCCTTTTTTTGATTTTGATTGCTGTGGCGCTATTTGCGGCTTTGTCCTATGCGGTCACGCAGTCTGGTCGTGGCGGCGGTGACATTTCAAGAGAGCGCGAAGAAATCGCCGCTGCCGAAGTTGCGCAGTATATCGGTCAGGTTGAACAGGCGCTTCAGCGTCTGCGGGTGATCAGTGGCTGCAGTGATGAAGATATCAGTTTTGATCAGGCAAGCTGGGGGCATAATAATTATACCCATACGCCGGTCGCGGCGGAATCATGTGAGATATTTCATGTTAATGGTGGCGGTGTTCCGTATAGAACAATCAACAGTGATCTTTTGAATACAACACAAAGCGGTAACACGGGCTATGGACAATATGCCTTCAGCGGCGGTATATGGGTTTTCCAGAGCGGCGATGGGGGGGGTTGATTTAACAATGATTGCTGGCAATCTTACCGAAAGAGCCTGTCTGAAAATCCAACATTCTCTTAACCAAAGTGGAAGCTTTAAAAGTTATAGCCTTAATTTTTTGAACACTCTTCAAGCAGAGAATATGGCTTTTGACGGTGATTACGCAAACCAGTACAGTTTCAGCTCCTCCCGGCAATATTCATGCCTGAAATTGGGCAGTTCAGCAGGTAGATACCTGTTTTATTATGTGTTGATTGATCGTTAAAGGCGTAAGGTGTTCTGTTTTGCAGGCTGTTATTTTATCGAGATAGAGACTTAATCCCTTCAGTTTTATTCTTATACTTAACCCAGGCGCTGCAAATGGCTTTGATATCAAGCTCGTCAACCTGTGTCGCCTGTACTATTTGCTGATCTTCAAATTTCCAGATACTGACCACAGGCTTGTCCCCGGCATCACCGGCAAAAACAAAGAAGCTGTCTTTTAAACAGTTGGCTTTATAAGCTTCGTTGGTCTGTGTTTTGGCTAGGGTTTTGTAATTATGATGATCATCATGAATAAGAAAGCTATGATGACAGTTCCGCGTATCACAATATAGATCGGGAACTCCCCCCCCTATGCGCTGTATAGTGATGCGCTCATAATCGATCTCGGCTATGCCAAAATCAACATTTGGTGGCTGGAAAGCTTTATCTTTATGATGGAAATCATCTTTTCGTATAGCCTCATAGGCGGCTTTATTCTGCGCGATTTTTGCCTGTACATTTTCCCATAATGTGTATTCATCCCTGTAAATATCATCGGAGCCGACCTCCTTGAAATAGACTTTTTCAAGAGAATGGCCGTAGGCTTTAATATAGGCATCGGCTTTGGCATCGGCTGCATCTTGGCTGAACTGATCGAGGGCATCATGCCTCATGTTCTTGGGTCTTTTGAAATGCCGTTTTAGGTAGAAGATACCAAGCGTATCTGCGGCACGCTCACGCAATACGGCATCCCACGCATAACCTTCAATCGGATCTTTCTCGACACCGCGGCCTGTATAATATGCCTTTCTTACTTTTAACTGTGCTTCGATATGGCCCTTTTTGGCAGCTTTCAGATACCATTCTACGGCCTTTATGGCATCTTTATCCACTATATAGCCAGCGTCATACATCACACCGATACGGTACGCGACCCTGGCATCCTGACTGCCCATGGCTAAAAGGCAGGCTTTGCTGCGCGTAGAGAGAATACATTTCCGGCGTTTCTTCTCATAGTATTCTTTAGCTTCCTTATGTCCCTGATCGGCGGCGACTTTATAATGATATCCGGCTGTTAAATAATTTTTTGGGACGCCTCTACCGGCATTGTATGCAAGCGCAAGATTATAACGGGATATGATACCGCCGTTTTCAGCTCCTTTGGTATACCAATAGGTGGCTTTCACAGAATCAATATTCGTGCCTTGGCCCTTTTCGTACATATAACCAACCCGGTTCTGGGCCAGACTATTGCCATTTTTAGCTTGTTCCAAATAAAGCGGCAAGGCTTTTTCATATTCGAACGTATAGTTCGATTCTGCTGTAAGGCCGTTATAATAAAGATAGGCCAGATTCATTTTCGCAATATCAAGATCTTGTGCGGCGGCTTTTTTGAAGAATTCAAAGGCGCGCACAAGGTCTTTTTTGGTGCCGCGGCCTTTTAAGTAAAGTACGCCCAGGTTATTCTGTGCACTGGCATTGTTTTGTGCCGCGGATTTTTGGTACCAGATAAAAGCCTGCTGTTCATTATTCTCGCCGAACACCCCAGTGTCATAACGATAGGCTATTTCATATTGTGCACTGGCATCGCCTTTTTTTGCGCGTTCCATCAGGGTTTCTTTTGGAAACATCTCGGCCATAAAGAGGTCACCATAAAAATATTTACCGGTAAAGAATACAGAACTGGCAATAAAACTGATGATCACAAGTACAGAAAAACGCTTTAAGGTCATGTTACATCCCATGTGATAGAAGCGAATAATATAACGGGATGAACTGGCTGACCGCTAATTATCCCATATTCTCCAGCAAAATATCGCGTTTACCGACATGGTTGGCGGCGCTGATCAGGCCGTCTTTTTCCATTTGCTCGACAATACGGGCGGCGCGGTTATAGCCGATTTGCAGGTGACGCTGGATAAAACTGGTGGAGGCTTTGCGTTCGGTAATGACAATCTGTACCGCTTGATCATATAGCTCGTCATAGCCGTCACGATCGCCGTTATTACCGGCAATACCACTGAAGCCGCCATCTTCTTCGCCATCGGTGACGGCGTCAATATATTCGGGATCGCCCTGTTTTTTAAGGAAGCTGACAACCTGTTCGACCTCGTTGTCATCGACAAATGGGCCGTGGACGCGTTTGATCCGCCCGCCAGAGGCCATATAAAGCATATCACCCATGCCAAGCAATTGTTCCGCGCCGCTGTCGCCCAGAATGGTCCGTGAATCAATTTTAGAGGTCACGGCAAAGCTGATCCGGGTCGGGAAGTTGGCCTTGATCACACCGGTGATGACATCGACCGAGGGCCGTTGGGTCGCCATGATCAGATGGATGCCCGCGGCACGGGCCATCTGGGCCAGACGCTGGATGGCATTTTCAACATCTTTACCGGCGACCAGCATCAGATCGGCAAATTCATCAACGATAATGACGATATATGGCAGCTCGACCAGATTGATTGGTTGTTCTTCAAAAATCGGTTTACCGGTTTCGGGATCAAATCCGGTCTGGATTTTATGCATGATAATTTCGCCGGATTTCTGAGCCTCGCGGATGCGTTTGTTATAGCCTTCGACATTACGAACGCCCAGTTTCGACATTGCCCGATAGCGGTCTTCCATTTCATGGACGGCCCATTTCAGGGCGGTGATCGCCTTATGCGGTTCGGTGACCACCGGTGTCAACAAATGGGGGATATCATCATAAACCGACAGTTCCAGCATCTTGGGATCAATCATAATCAAGCGGCAGGTTTCCGGCGAATGGCGATACAGTAATGACAGCAACATGGTGTTGATCGACACTGATTTACCCGAGCCTGTGGTCCCGGCAACCAGTAAATGCGGCATACGGGCAAGATCGGCGATAATCGGCTCGCCGCCGATATCCTTACCCAGAATCAGCGGCAATTTGGCCGTTGTCAGTTCGTAAGGGCGGGAGGCGAGCATTTCGCGCATATAAATGGTTTCGCGCGTCAGATTGGGCAGTTCGATACCAATGGCATTTTTACCCGGAATAACCGCAACCCGCACCGAGATGGCTGACATTGATCTGGCAATATCATCGGCAAGACCGATAATCCGCGATGATTTTGTCCCCGGTGCCGGTTCCAGTTCATAGAGGGTGACAATCGGCCCCGGATTGACCTTGATAATGTCGCCTTCGATATTAAAGTCCTTAAGCACGGTTTGCAGCAGGGCGGCATTTTGCTCCAGCGCTTTTTCATCGATGCTTGCTTGCATGTCTTCGGGAATATCCTGCAACAGATTCAGCGGCGGTAAATCCCAGTCGGTATCACTGGCAAGACGCAGTTTTGGCTGTTGCTCATCCGTGCGGCGTTTGCCCTCGTCCGGTTTTTTGGGGGCGATGATCTGCATTTTATGGGATTTACTGCCAAGGACAGGGGTCTTTGTGCCTTCGGTGTTAGCCTTCGGGCGCGCGGTGACTGTTTTTTCACCACGGGCGACGGCTTGTTTCTCAATTTCAAGATTTTCGTAGTGTTCGTGCCAATGCATGGCTTTGTAGAATATCCCGCACAGGGTCAGCCAGCCGGTATGTAAAGCGGTTAGAATCCGGTTGCGGACGGTGGCCCATTCTTTTGGATTCAGGCCAAAACCGATTAACACTGCGACCAGACCCGCAATAAAGCTCAGGCCAAAAACGGTGCCATAGGCCGATGCACCGATCAAAGGTGTTAATATACCGGTTAGGGTATTGAAAATTAGCACGCCGGCGGTCCCGGCAAAATGCAGGGTTTCGGACCAGATTTCAGGGCTGGGAAAATAAGCCAGCGCCACGGTCATTAACAGGCAGCCAGCCAAAAGACCGGTCAGACGCCAGGACAGTCGGGTCTGGGGTTTGCGCAGTAACAGGCGCCCCCCCCAAAAGCCAATCAGGATACCGGGCAGAAAGCTGACCAGACCTAGAGTCTGCACCAATAAATCGGCAATGACAGCCCCAGAAGCGCCCATCCAGTTGACAGGATCATCCGTGCCGGTGGCAGCATTCAGCGAAACATCGCTACCGGAATAACTATAGACCGCCAGCAGCAGAAACAGTCCGGCCAGTATCTGAAACCCGCCGAACAGATCGGTAATCCGCCGTGCCAGAAATTGATGCACGGACGGTGGAAACAGCGGTTGCTTTTTTTTGCTTGAGGCGCGGCGTTTTTTAGACCCCGCAGCCAGACGACCGGAGACGGCCATGGCAAGACTCCTGAAAATGTATATTAACCCAAAAACCCGAATTTATGTTAGCAGGACTGCCCGCGGATATCCAGAGAAAACGCCCCGAAGCCCAAGGCAAACAGGCTTTACACGCGGATCGAGATCAGCGGCACTTCAAAACCGTCCGCAGGTTTACCGTTTTCCAGATGGGTCAGAAGAAGTGTCGGAGAGGCTGTCAGCGCCTGCAAAATATGATTTTCACGCAGTTCGCATTCGATCAGAACGCTGTCTTCGTTATCGTAAATGATAATCAGATAGCCGGTTTCACAGTAAAATTCAGCGCGGACAATAGCCCGTTCAAAAGGCTGATCCTGAATAAGAATAACAACGCCGCTGTCAGTTAAAATAAGATCCCGTGCAATCATACTGTCATGTTACGACATTGTATTCAGTATTGTCATGACTTTATTGCGGGAGGTGTGAAGGTTGCCCTGCGTAGCCTTCTGTGTGGCCTTTTGGGTTTTGGCCTGAAAATCATTGCTCAGAGAGGCTGGTTTATTGTTGTTAACCCAGTCCAGTACTTGCTGGCCGGGCCGTTTGGCCGCGTCCGTGGCGGTTGCTTTTGGATCAAGGGCAATTATCTGCAGGCCACCATTTGATAAAGCTTTTAATCTGGCTTCTATTTCAGTGGCTCTGCGGCGCATGGCGGTGATCCGTTTCTTTTTTTTATTCCGTTTTTGATATATCTTTACCTTAGGAGATTCGGAGTCAAAAATCAAGAATTATTGCTAATTATTGCGCAAAATTATAATTTAATTGCTTTTTAGGGTTATAATCTAAGCTAAAATGCGAACAAAGGGGCTACCCGTGAAGCCCATAGACCCGTGAAGCCTATAGAAAGGATAATAATGACGTTAACGCAAACGCAGACACCATCGCCATTGGGATCATATCTGGATCAGCAGGGCATTGATGTGACGACCTATCAGCATGAGGCGGTTTTTACCGTGACCGAAAGCCAGACTGTAAAACAGCATTTGACCGGCGCGCATACCAAAAACCTGTTTTTGAAAGATAAAAAAGGCCGTCTGTTTCTGGTTGTCGCCTGTGATGATACCAGTATTGATCTGAAATGGCTGTCAAAGCGCCTGTCTGCCGGACGGCTGTCTTTTGGCCGGCCTGAAGTGTTGCTGGAAACCCTTGGCGTTACGCCGGGATCGGTCACGCCCTTTGCCTTGTTAAATGATACGGACCGTCGTGTCCGGCTGGTTTTTGATGCGCGGATGATGGCGCATGATCAGATGAATTTTCATCCACTGGATAACACGATGACAACGGTGATTGGCAAAGATGACCTGCTCAAATTTATTAAATCTCTGGGCTATGATCTTGAAATTATCGACATGGAGTGATGATAAAATAGACGGCATCATAAATATTTAAAAGTAGCCGCGCACAGAAAAATCAGTAAGATTAACGTTTAAACAAAAGGTAATATCATGAGCGAACTTCCAGCCTGCCCCAAATGCCAATCTCCCTATGTCTATGAAGACGGGGTCATGCTTATCTGTCCTGAATGCGCCCATGAATGGTCGTCAGCGGCGGAAGAGGCGGCAGATACCCGGATGATCCGTGATGCCAATGGCACGGAACTCAAAGAAGGCGATACAGTCACCGTTATCAAGGATTTGAAGGTCAAAGGCACCTCCCATGTCGTCAAAGTCGGCACCAAGGTCAAGAACATCCACATTGTTGAAGGCGACCATGACATTGACTGCAAGGTTCCCGGCATCGGCCAAATGGGCCTGAAATCCGAATTCGTCAAAAAAGTAGCTGATTAGGGTTTGGTTTTTTTATCGATGTGGCATCGATTCAAAATTGCTAAAGGCTGATTAAGAGAAGTATTTTAAAAATGGTGCCGGCTGAGAGATTCGAACTCCCGACCTTTGGTTTACAAAACCACTGCACTACCACTGTGCTAAGCCGGCGGGCTAGATTAAAATCGACCCCACTATAGCCATTTGGTGCCGTTTGTAAAATAAAAAATAGCTTGTCGTGTAAAAAAGGCGCGGGTAAAAACGTGTGGGGTAAAAAATCCTCTGGTTTTTAACCACCGCTTTAATATCCTGTGATATGATGGCATACTATTGAGTATAGTGGTGACTTTTATATTCAGCGCGTTATATTAGTCAAAGAGTGCAGGGTTAATGGCGTTACTTTACAAGGTCGGGGCAAAGCGTGTCACAACAACAAAAAAGTCCGCATGAAGAATTCATCATGGCTGGCATCGTCATCTTTCTGGTTGGCGGGCTGACCTGGATTATCTGGACGATTTTCCATGTCGAATTAACCAGCTTTTTGCGCTGGATTCGGGTTGGTGAACTGTATGTGGCTTCTTTACTGGTTGCTGATGATTACCACTTTGTCCATCAATATGCCGGACCGCAATATCTGGAACAATGGAAAGAATGGCTACCACGGGCCAATGCCGAAGATATCACACCTGAATATATCAAGGTCATGTCTTATCTGGCGCTGGCACCAATCAAGATTATTTTTGTTGTCTTATTGCTGTTAATGGCGCTGTGGTCGATTTTCAAGGGGCCGGGCACGTATTATCGCCGTAAAATGGGCCTCGAGGAGATTATTGCGGAGCAGTCTCATAACTTTCCTTATATTCAGCCTTTTGTGAAGTTTAATCCCAATAAAATGAAAAGCCGGGCGCCGGGTGATCCAGTACCCTATAAATTACCCCTGTTTGCCGAGGCACTGGCCCCCGAAGAATGGGTGGCCTATCATCAGGTTGCGCTGACAGAAGGTAAGCTTGATTTTGCTGCCGCCTACCGCGCGTTGTCAAAACAGCTTGGACCACGCTGGCAAGGGCCGGAAAAACTGCCGATCCATGCCCGTGGCCTTTATGCCGCTTTTGCTTTGAAAGCAGTGCGCCGTCGCCCCGAAAGCGATCAGCTGTTAAAAGACATGGCGGTCTCCTGGTCACATAAAGGCGGCTTTAAACCTTCGGCTGCTTTGCGATCAAGGATCAATAAAATCATCCGTAATGAAAAAATCTGCGGCGACATTAATAAATACACCCGTAAACATGCCTATCAGACAACCGCCATGTTGCGTGCCATGCAGCGCGCCCGTGAAGAAGGCGGCGTTCTGGCCTCGGCGCAATTTGTCTGGCTGCGTGGTTATGACCGTAATTTATGGTACCCGTTAAACAATCTTGGCCGCCGTTCCTATCATGCCGAGGCTGCCGGAGCGATGGCCCATTATACCAATGAATTGATTGCCGATCAGAAAATCCCCTCACCACGGTTTGAAGAAGTAATTGTCGTGCTGGAACAAACACTGACCGGTCCGGATGCACGGCGCATTCCAAAACGTGTAGCAAGTTAAATGCTGATAATGTAATGCAAGTTGAACTAAAGGAAGAAAGTATGACACAGAACACCGTTGCCAAAATTGTTCAAGGCGCTCTTGTCGTCTCGTTAAAGAATGCAAAAAACCCGACCGTATGGCGCGCCCGTCTAGATCGCCTTGACGAAGCGCGGTTTAGCGTTGAAAGCGGTGGTAAGGGCGTTTACCGCCTGCAGCTTAACAATTCGGGTAAAACAGCGGGTGAAGAGATTGCCAGCTTTACGACCAAATCTGCTGCCGAACAGGCTTTGGCCGCTATTACCGATGTGTTGTTCAATCTTGAAGATATAGCCCTTACCGCGCCCGTTGATTCTACAGCGCAGGTCAATGCTGTGGTAGAGGATCGTGTACAAAAAGCATATACGGGCTGGCGGATTTTCTATTGGCTGGTTTTTGTTTTGATCTTTCTGGTCGGCTTTTTGTTCTTTGCCAGCAAACTGATGTCATTTGTGCCACCGGGTTCTGTCCCTGCTGCTATCAGCGGCGCGCAAAGCGGGGCTGCTAATGGTGGTCTGCCGGACCGGCCGAATAAAGATACCATGGGCGGTGATATTGATGATATGCCCGAACCACCGGCAGGCCGTCCGTTATCGGCAGATGACTATTTTAAGGATCGGTAGAATCAATAGAACTGCCGGATAACAAGGCCGGAAGATACCGGTTAAATGAAATAGATAAGGTTTATGCTCTAGATGGCGTTACACAAGAAATTCCAGAATAAACGCGAATCCGTCATGCGGGATATTCGTCCGTGGGGCGTTCGCTTTGCGGAAGGTTTGCGTAAGCCGGAAATCTCGGCCATTCTTTTTGGCAGTGCTGCGGGTTTTATTTATCTTGAGCCTATGGTTATTCTGTTTTCTGATCTGATCTTTTTTATCGGCCTGTTATATTTCTTATGGCTATGGCGGACTCCGATATCGCTGCCGTTTAAACTGCCAAAAACCGCGCATCGTAAAGATCCCAACAACACTATGCCTGGCGGCGGGACGGCGATGTCCGAAGGGATCATGTATCTGGGTAATGATCGTGAATCCGGCGAAGAAATCTGGTTTAACAATAACGATGCCAGAACCCATATTCTATATCTGGGGACAACCGGTTCCGGTAAAACCGAAGGGCTTAAATCCATATCCGTCAATGCGCTGTGCTGGGCTTCGGGCTATGTCTATATTGATGGTAAGGCCGATACCGATTTATGGAGCACGATTTCAGCATTGGCACGTCGTTTTGGCCGTGATGATGATTTGCTGATCATGAATTATATGACCGGTAATGTCGGTGGCCGGGTACCGTCCAATACCATGAACCCGTTTTCCAGCGGTTCGGCTTCTTATCTGGTCAACATGTTGACCAGTCTGATGCCTGATGCCGAAGGCGATAACGCCATGTGGAAAGAACGTGCCGTGGCGCTGGTGTCATCTTTAATGCCGTGTCTGGTCTGGAAACGGGATAATCAGAACCTGCCGATCAGTGTTGGTACTATTCGCCGTTACATGGGGCTTGGCGATATTATTAAATTGTCGCGTGATCCTGCGGTGCCGGATCATCTGACCGCCGGTGTCCGTGGCTATCTAAACGAATTGCCCGGTTATGTTGACGAGGCTTTTGATGATGAAGGTCATGAAAAACCACTGCCGCCCGATGCGCCGCCGTTTGATTCTTCGGTGCCACGCCAGCAGCATGGTTATCTGTCGATGCAGTTTACCCGCTCGCTTCAATCTTTGGGCGATGATTACGGCTTTATTTTTGATACGCAGGCGGCTGATATTGACATGATGGATGTTGTCTTGCAGCGGCGGATTATGATTACCCTGATTCCGGCGCTGGAAAAATCCAGTGATGAGACCGCCAACCTTGGTAAGATTATTGCCTCGACGCTAAAGGGGATGATGGGTGCGACCTTGGGGGCGACGGTGGAAGGGAATTCCGAAACAACGATCGAAAATAAACCGACCCGCTCGGAAACACCGTTTATCGCGATTTTCGATGAGGTCGGGTATTATACCTCACAAGGGATGGCGGTGATGGCAGCGCAGGCCCGGAGTTTGGGTTTCTGTCTTGTTTATGCGGCGCAGGATTTACCAGCGCTGGAAAAACGGGTTAAGGAAGAAGCCCGTTCGATCACGGCGAACTGTAACATAAAGCTGTTTGGTAAGCTTGAGGATCCGACCCAGACCAAAGAATTTTTCGAGAAAACCGTGGGCCAGTCCTATGTCACCGAAGTCTCGGGCTTTGCCCGTGGTAAAGATGGCGGCGGCGGTAGTTACTCCGATAGTAATCAGGCCAGCGTACAAGTCCGCGCCCGTGCGGATTATGATGAATTGCGCGCCTTTACCGAAGGGCGGTCGATTGTTGCCTTTGGCCCGAATGTCACCGAAGTGCAGATCTTCTATTCCAACCCCGGTTTTGCCAAAGCCATGCGGGTGCAAAGATTCCTGCCCGTGCCACCACCCGCAGAAGAGGTGCTGAATAGCCTGCGTGAGGTCAAAGCCGTACTGAAACGCCTGCGCAGTAAAAACTGGAAGCCGCATGAAATGCCGTCAACGCTGGATGACACGCTTCGTATTCAGGCGTTGGTTGATGGTTTTAGAATGGATAAATCCTCCAGCCCGACAGAACAAAGCGCTATGGCGATTGCCAATCTTGCCGAATGTAATGGTCATATCAGTGTTGAGGATATGGTCGAAGTCGAGGTTGAAGAAAACCAGCCAGAAACGGAAAATACCGCACCCGTAGAGGATGATGAGCTGCCCGTCACCAGTGATGATGGCCCATTGTCCTGGCTGGATGTGATTGGCGGCGGCACCGCCAAACAGACCGGTGTCGGGGAGACGGTAACAGCGGATAAAGAAACAGAAGATTCTTGGGATTCACTGATCGGTCAGTCTGATGAGGAAGACGAGAATAACCTGTTTGACCAGATTTTCGGCAATACGGGTTCCGATAAACCGATTCCGGAAATGATGAAAGACGAAGATGCCCTGCCGGCAGGGATCAGTCTTGGTGGCAGTGTTGATCCTGATCCGACGCCAGCTTCTATGGCTGCTCCGCAACCCGAGGCATCTGCCGATGGCGGACCGATGAGCTGGGCGGATATTATCGGCGCTCCGAAATCAGCCTCCGAAACGCCTGCAGCGCCGCCAGCAGAAAAACAGAAAAAACCGCCGGAAACGCCAGTAGATAAACAGCCGCAAAAACCGGCAGAGAAACCGATAGAGAAACCGGCAGAGAAGAAAACAGCCGCCAGTGATACAGGCAGCAGCCTGACCTGGGCTGATGTGATCGGCGGCGGAAACAATGACGGTGACGCGGATCAGGCTAAATCTGATAAGCAGGATTCCGGATCTGATGTTGCCGGGTAATGCAGAGCTGTCTATGATGCGATCATGAAAATTCTGGGCATAGAAACCAGCTGTGATGAAACAGCCGCCGCGGTTGTCGGCGATGACAAAACGGTACATAGCAATTATGTGCTAAGCCAGTCAGAACATGAAGTGTTTGGCGGGGTCGTGCCGGAAATTGCCGCCCGTGCCCATATGGATCATATCGATGATCTGGTCCGCAAAGCCCTGAAAACTGCCGATGTAAAATTGACTGAACTTGATGGTATTGCGGTGACCTCCGGCCCCGGCCTGATCGGCGGCGTTCTGGTCGGCGTGATGATGGCCAAGGCGCTGGCCGCGGTTAATAACCTGCCTTATCTGGCCATTAATCATCTTGAAGGACACGCCCTGACCCCGCGATTGACGGAAGAAAATCTGGAATTCCCTTATATGCTGTTGTTGATTTCTGGCGGTCACAGCCAGATTCTGATTGTCCATGGTGTTGGTCGTTATGAACAGTTGGGCACGACCATTGATGATGCGTTGGGGGAGGCTTTTGACAAAACGGCAAAGCTGCTTGGTCTGGGATATCCGGGCGGGCCGGAAGTTGAAAAACACGCCGCCGGATGCGGTGATGTCGAAGCAGCGGTGAAACATTTTGGCCTGCCGCGGTCTATGATTGGCCGCGAGGGCTGCGATATGTCTTTTTCCGGTCTTAAAACAGCGGTTCGTCGTCAAATCGAATCACTTACGGATCAGGAACGTGCCGACGATCGTATGATTGACGGGCTTTGCGCCGCGTTTCAGAAGGTGATTGGTGATATTTTAACCGACCGTCTTGAAAATGCGCTGGCCGTGTATCGTCAGAAATACCCCGAAAAACCCGTGCCAGCGCTGGTGATCGCCGGAGGTGTTGCAGCCAACCAATATTTGCGTACAATCCTAACTGAATTGACAACCCGTCACGGTATGCGATTTGCAGCGCCGCCGGTTCGGCTTTGTGCAGATAATGCGGCGATGATCGCCTGGGCTGGTGTGGAACGATTACAATTGGGAATGGTTGATAGCCTAGAGACTTTGCCAAGACCACGCTGGCCGCTGACAGAACTTGCGGGTAGGGAATGACAACAATAACAACAGATAGACTAACAATGACAGATGAAAAGATTACAAAAATAGGTATTGTAGGCGCTGGAACTTGGGGCAGTGCGCTGGCGCAGGCGATCAGCCGGAATACGGATGATGTCTCCATCCTGACCCGTAATCAGGAACAGGCTGATGAAATTAATAACCAGCATACCAACAGCCGTTATCTGCAGGATATTCCCTTGAATGAAAATATCAAGGCGACGACAGATGCGCAGGCCATTGCGGCCAATAGTGATGCTCTGTTTCTGGTGACACCGGCCCAACATATGCGTGCTGCGGTAGAAGCCATGCAGCCTGTGCTGCCGACCGGAACACCGCTGATTATTTGCAGCAAGGGGATTGAAATGGCCACCGGCATGCTGATGTCACAGGTTGTTGATGAATTGGCCCCTGAAAATACCTATCTGGTGCTGTCCGGTCCTAACTTTGCCGATGAAATTGCCAAAGGTCTTCCGGCAGCGACGACGCTTGCGACCTCGAACAGTGCGGTCGGTAAACGGGTTGCGCAGGCGATTTTTTCGAAAACCTTCCGGCCTTATGTGACCAGCGATCCGATTGGCGCTGAAATCGGCGGGGCGATCAAGAATGTCATCGCCATTGCCTGCGGCATTGTTTATGGCTCCGATCTGGGTGAAAATGCCAGAGCGGCGATCATGACCCGTGGTATGGCGGAAATAAAACGCATGGGGAAAATCCTTGGCGCCCGTCCGGAAACCTTTCTGGGTCTGTCGGGGCTGGGTGATCTGACCTTGACCTGTAATTCGATGAAATCGCGTAACTTCTCGCTGGGCGTCGCCCGCGGACGCGGTGAATCCTTAAACGAGATTCTGGCCAAACGTTACAATGTGACCGAAGGCGTGGCAACCTCATCCGCTGTACTTGATTTTGCCAAGAAACATGCGATTGATATGCCGATCTGCGCTGCGGTCAATGAAACGCTGCATAAGGGTGTTACTGTTAAGGACACTATCGACGCGCTGATGTCACGGCCATTGACACAGGAAACGCTATGAGCAAAAAGCGTAGAAGTTTTACCGAGACGTATCACGAGATCATAAATTCAAAGCAGTTCAAGCGTGATACCTATGTACGCCGCTTAACGGGTCTTTATGCCGTGTTGTTTGTACTGATTGCTATTGTACTGTCTTTTCTGTGCACAAAATTTTTCAATATATCGGCGTATATGACTTCGGGCTTGTTTGGCTTTATTGCCTTTGCTTTTGCCGTATTGCTGGCTGAGAAAAAAGCCGCTGAAAAATTTGATCATAACTGATACGTCTCATCCCGTATTTCCGGTGAAACACGAAATCGCTGCCAAGCCTTATACGTAGGTTAAGGATACAATTGACACGCTGTTGTCGCGACCGCTGACGCAGGAAACATTATAAGGTTTCTCATAGCTTGTTATAGTGACAGTTCAAAGTTTATATTTATAGATGCTAGGCGTCCCCGGCTTCTGTCGTGCGTCCGGCGCTATAATAATACTGTAAATAAAAGCGTATCAGGCTGGCGGAGGTATTTGCTGCGCATGGACGGTTTTACTCTGCAATCAGCTTTGCACAATGCTTGTCATTTTTTTGCGGCTGTCCTATTCTATTTGAAGTTTTATTACAAATAGAAGAAAGGCTGCATCATGACTGATACGTCTCATCCCGTGTTTCCGGTAAAACCAGAAATCGCTGCCAAAGCCAAAGTCAATAAAGAGCTTTACGCGCAGATGTATAATCGATCTGTGATTGATAATGAGGCGTTCTGGCGCGAACAGGGTGAACGGCTTGACTGGTCAACACCCTATACCCAGGTCAAGGATGTTGATTTCACGGATAATGCCCGTATCCGCTGGTATTATGACGGGTTTTTGAATGCGTCTGTGAATTGTATTGACCGCCATCTCCCCGAACGTGCCAATCAGACGGCCTTTATTTTTGAAGGGGATAATCCTGATGACAGCTATCATGTTTCTTATGCCGAATTAAAAAATCAGGTTTGTCGTCTGGCCAATGGCCTGCGTGAACGCGGTGTTAAAAAAGGCGATCGGGTAACGATTTATATGCCAATGGTGCCCGAAGCCGCCTATGCCATGCTGGCCTGCGCCCGGATTGGTGCCATTCATTCGGTCGTTTTTGGCGGCTTTTCTCCCAAAAGCCTGACCGACCGGATTCTTGATTGTGAATCCGATGTTGTGATTACCGCCGATGAAGGTCTCCGCGGTAGCAAATCCATTCCCCTTAAGGCCAATGTTGATAAGGCGCTGGCTGAGTGTCCCGATGTTCATTCCGTAATTGTTTTGAAACGTACAGGCGGCGATATCGACTGGCAGGATAAGCGCGACATCTGGTATCACGAACTGTGTGATGATCAGTCGACCGAGTGTATCCCTGAAGAAATGAACGCCGAAGACCCGCTGTTTATTTTATATACTTCCGGTTCAACCGGTAAGCCAAAAGGGGTATTGCATACCACGGGCGGTTATATGGTTTATACCAGCATGACCCATGAATATGTCTTTGATTACCATGACGGGGATGTCTATTGGTGTACAGCCGATGTTGGCTGGGTCACCGGACACAGCTATGTCGTTTATGGGCCATTGGCCAACGGGGCGACCTCGGTCATATTTGAAGGCGTGCCAAATTATCCGGATTTCAGCCGTTTCTGGCAGGTGGTGGACAAGCATAAGGTCAATATTTTCTATACAGCGCCAACGGCGATCCGTTCACTTCTGGCCCATGGTGACGAACCGGTCAAAAAAACCGATCGCAGCAGTCTTCGTATTCTGGGCACAGTGGGTGAGCCGATTAACGAAGAAGCATGGTTATGGTATCACGATATTGTCGGTGATTCCCGTTGTCCGGTCGTTGATACCTGGTGGCAGACGGAAACCGGTGGCATTCTGATTTCACCGCTACCTGGCGTCACCGATCTGAAACCCGGTAAAGCCTGCCAGCCTTTCTTTGGTATCCAGCCAGCACTGGTTGATAATGAAGGTGAAATTCTTAATGACACAGTGGCCGAAGGCAATCTTGTCATTCTTGATAGCTGGCCGGGGCAAATGCGTACGGTTTACAAAGACCATCAGCGCTTTATCGATACCTATTTCACCACCTTCCCCGGCACGTATTTTACCGGTGACGGTGCCCGCCGTGACGAAGACGGCGATTACCGGATTACCGGACGCGTCGATGATGTGATCAATGTCTCGGGCCATAGATTTGGCACCGCAGAAATTGAAGAGGCCTTGAATGCCCATACGAAAGTCGCCGAAAGCGCTGTCGTCGGCTATCCGCATGATTTAAAAGGGCAGGGTATTTATGCCTATGTCACTTTGGTTGATGGAGAAGAGCCCAGTGATGACATCAAAGCAGATCTGGTTGCTCATGTTCGTGATGTGATCGGGCCGATTGCCAAGCCGGATGTCATTCAATGGGCCGGCGGCTTGCCCAAAACACGCTCGGGTAAAATCATGCGCCGCATTCTGCGTAAAATTGCTGCCAATGAAGAAGACCAGCTGGGGGATATCTCAACCCTTGCCGATCCTGATGTGGTTGCCGATCTGATTGAGCGCAAACAGGCATAAGACAGAAAAAATATGTGGCCGAATTACGCTTTTATAGATGCTGCCCGCAGGCTTGCAAAACAGGCTGAGCGGGTTAATCGCACCGGCCTTAATATGGCGGCTGAATTCTGGGATATGCAGGCCGGTTTCTGGCAGCATATGCCGTTATCACAGGTTTTTGCAGCGGCCAGCGCCAATACGGCACAGCAATTACGCAGTCTGGCCAGTATTGGCCAGTCGGCTTACGCAGATCATACGCGCCGGCCTGATTTTAATCTGACTGAAACACGGATTGATGCCAAAGACGTAAAGGTTGAGCGTGAAAACTTACGTCAATCACCTTTCTATACGCTAAGCCGTTTTCGGCGTGATACCACACGGCATGATCCTAAGCTTTTGATCGTCGCGCCAATGTCAGGACATTATGCCAGTTTATTGCGCTCAACTGTGGCAGCTTTATTGCCCGATCATGATGTCCATATCATTGACTGGGAAAATATACGTGATGTGTCAGCCAGTGCCGGTAAGTTTGATTTTGAAAGATATATGGATTGTGTGATTGAATGTCTCGAAACCATGGGGTCTGATACGCATGTTATGGGGATATCTCAATCGACTGTACCTTTGCTGGCGGCAACTGCGGTGCTGGCCGGACAGAACAGCCCGCACCAACCGCGTTCGATGACCTTGATCGGCGGGCCGATTGATACGCGCAAAACCCAGACCAAATTGCATGATTTTGTCCGGAAAACTCCCTTATCCTGGTTTAAGAAAAAAGTCATTGATACCGTACCCTCCCGTTATAAAGGTGCCGGACGTAAAGTCTATCCGGGGCATATTCAACTGGCCTCTATGCTGCATGGCGGGCAGGATCAACACCGCGATAACATGGAAGTATTGTTGAATGGTAAACTCGATCAATGCTGTGATAAGGCCGAGCTTGACGAATTTTATAAAGATTACTTTGCCATGACGGATCTTGAGGCCGGTTTCTTTCTTGATACCTTGCGTCATGTTTATCAGGATCACAGTCTGGCAAGCGGAACGATGACTTATCGTGGCCAGAAAGTTGATCTGTCAAAAATCACCAAAACCGGATTATTGACGGTTGAGGGGGATGCAGATGAAATCTGTCCGCCAGATGAGACGACCGCAGCACATGATTTGTGTCAGAATATCCCTGCAAGCAAGCGCAAACAGCTGTTAATGGCGGGGTATGGTCATTATGCGATTGCGATGGGGTCGAAATTTCAAAAAAATATTGCCCCGCAGCTCAGCAGTTTTATCCGTAAGATTGGTAGCTTGAACAAAAAACCATACAGTCCGGCCAATCAGGCTCCGCCATTGCCGCATCATCCGAATTGCCCGTCAGCGCCAAAAGCACGCTGATCAAACCGAAATAGAAAGCGATCAGGTTTTAAATTTGTGACCTGCGCCGGGGGCAGGTTGAGAGGGTGGTGCAATCATCCCCTTGGCGCGGCGTTTAATATCGGTCAGACATTGAACGCCAACCTGTTTTTCAACAGTGGCCAGTTTATCTGCCGGCAGACCGGTACCATCAATAAAGGTTTTAACCACACCAATAGCCTTTTTATAGGCGGTCGGCGCATCAATGTTTTTTTGCTGAACCTGTTTGGTAATATTATCGATACATTCGGTAATGCCATCCGCATGGGTTTTGGCCATACCGCGGTCAATTCCGGCATCAACCAGAACCGTGGTGATGTTTTGATCCAGAGATCCACCGCCGCCTTTGAGGATTCTATCCGCATTGGCAAGCGCGCTGTCAGAATAAGTCAGGTGCTTGCCTGACGCTTTGCCAAATCCTTCGTTATCGCCGCGTTTAATATCGTCTTTGGACATATATGTGCTCACTTTTACGAATGGTTGATAATGCTTTATTATAACATAAATAGGCCCATTCGTGTTCAGATCAAGCAGCAAGATCGATTAGATATCTAATCGTTTTTATAGATCTTCACCTGATCTTTTCTAGCGCAACGTTCCAAAATCACTAGGGTGTGGACTCAATAGCACCAACATTTGATAGCAAATAAATAAACCATATTGAGGAAATTGTGACCTCGTTTTTCAAATCGGGTTGCCAATCTGCGCATATCTTTCATTTTGCAAAAGAAC
>Ga0306901_1000027_pt1 | contig 92637 bp, 84 predicted proteins | sample AntRauMFilla3767_FD_190431 | JGI IMG/M metagenome (GOLD analysis project Ga0306901, IMG submission 190431) | Saline lake microbial communities from Rauer Islands, Antarctica - Metagenome Filla 3 #767 (v2) (version 2) | ecosystem: Environmental > Aquatic > Non-marine Saline and Alkaline > Saline ... | reverse complement strand
TATACCAAGTACGTCAGATATAACGTTCGTGAGACGCACCAAATATGAAATCGAAAAAATAAGAGGAAAATATAACTTTCGCAGACGAGAATAGGTGGTTTCATTTTTGAGTGGACGGACTGTATCACGAACTCCCCGGAAGTATTGTACTACCCTGCTCGGCATGTCATTGAGTGACAGCCATGTCGGGTTATAATATACAATGGCTCAGTCTCTTTAACTACTTATCAAGCTCCTGAAAAAATCTGGGACGCACAGACCCCTCTTTGTTGCCCCATGTGGAAAGGGGTGTTGCAAAATATTCTAACTCGGTTGTAGTGGATAAAATTCATAAGCATAGGGAGTCCACACTGCTGCGCCTGGCGCTGGAAAAGATCTCAAATTACAGCGCCATAGCGGTAATCCTGGAACAGCCGCACTAAAGTGATCGTAAAGGACACGTAGTATGAAGTTCATCATAGCGCTTCAGTTCGCTTGAGGGATGTGACCACATGGCGGCGTGAGAACGGTCGAACTGAGAATAAAAATAGAGGACGACGCATTTTCGTCATTGGATCGATGCTACTTTTATTAGTAACCGGAACGTGTGCCGATGCCGGTGGAGACGGAGGTGATGAAGATGATGGCGTCACTGTCATATCCTCGGTGGGACGAATGCCTCGGATGCCTCGGAGTAGCTCCCCGGAAGCTGAAGATCTACACGATCGCATGTGTCGTCTCTTTCCGGCGAGGACCGATGCGGGACGCACGTCCTCCAGGTCGATCAACCACACCTGTCCGCGCACCGGATCGTACAGCGTGTTGCGGTCTCCGCGGTCCATGATCGCGATCCCCGTGGTCTCGCGGATGTCGCGCAGCACTTCTCGCTTTTTGCGCTCGATGTCCGGGAGATGCGTCCGGAGCTCCCCGCGAGCGTGGGCGCGCACCTCCAACGCGCCCTCGACCGCCTCCTCGACGTGAACCCCGCCGTGTTCATCGTCAATAAATTCCGCGGACGGCACCGGGTAGCCCGCGGCGCGAAGCATGGCGTGCGTGTCGCGGAGATTCGTCAGGAAAGCACGGCGCTGGTCCGGCGTCATGGGGATGGCCGGGACCTTGCGGTACTTCTGTAGCCCGTCCACGGGGTCCAGAAACAACTCGACGCGCATCGGCATGTCAGTAAATGTCGTGCTTGCTGCTGCGAGTAGAGAGATAGAGAGAGCTTTGAAATAAATTTCGACGGAATAAATCACGCAACAGAAAGAGACTCGTTTTAGTGGTGTTTCATAGTTCGTGCTGATGTAGCATTCAACGAGAAAATGACACATAAAACGAAGATGCAATGTTCATTTCATGATATATCATATCGTTTACACCCGCGTTAACAAAATATGGAACACCACCTATGGGATGATGCTGGAGTATTGGCTGACATTGGTGTATCGCGCTCTGAAAAAAATTGACCCCGCTCTGCTGAAGGCCATATATACACCTCGCGCTCTCCAAAATGAACTACTTCCACAGCCACGGACCCCGCATCGAATCGATATTTAATTCTACGATTTCTCGATATTCTCGAGAAATTGTCGAGAACTCTTCGAATGTAGACGAAATCTTGGATTGTATCCGCGCTCTGGTTCTCCGAGAGGTGGACTCCCACACCGGTAATGACGTAGCTTTCGTCGCTGAATGTTTGGTAACGACTACATTGAACTTTGACCTGAAACGCTTCACCGCTCGAGACGATATCCAAAAAATCGTCCGGTGTATGGAAGGTCTATTGATGACATTGAACGTGGAAACGTGCGAGAGAGTTCTAAGAGAAGTCGTTGACGTATCGACGGCGTATCCCTTCCGGGAAATTACTGACGAAGCATGGGATGAAGAAGTATTTCGATGGATCGTCCGAATCAGGCAACGGAATGGCAGAGTTTTAGCGTCGTGGTGGAATAACTATGTCTCTAAGATTTTTGGAATGTACCTTCTCGATCTGTTGGAATTTGAACAGGGACACGGACTGGCACGAGCCGTCCTCGAAACGGGAATTCGTCCCGTCAAACCGGCTAGAGCATGCAGACTTTCCGCGAAAATGATTGCTATCTGCCATGAATTTCGCGTCGAAATGCAGTAATATCTTACGGATTCTGACGAACTGTATCAAAAACAATATTTTTTCTGTTACGGCGATACAAAACACGTCGACCAACTCGATAAAAATTTGGAGGTAGAGGAGGTGATATGGTACGAATGTATTGGCTTATTGGTAACTCAAGTTTCAAGTGTATATCTCGTTCACAGAATGGCTCATCTTATAACAGGAAGTCTGATGTATTCTCGCGATGCAATGGAAGTCGATCTCGACGATCCATGCATCATAGAACTGTGCCGAAAGGTACACCAAGCTCTGCTGAATGCACAGCGCAATAACTGGGACCCGATGATGTGTGATTCCATAGGGAGACACCTGACGTGGTATCTACACAGGTTCATGGAAAGATGGTCTGACGACCTTCGTGACGCTCACCAGATGCTGCACTTCCTGCAGATCAGGGTAACCGTGATGATGCTACAGAATGTTAGCACTTACGGAGTGTTGCGCGGACGAGCGACGGTCACTGTTGATCTCGGGCATGTCCAGGCCGTGTTATACGACCTCGATGAGTTCATGTTTTGCACTGGCCATTCTCACACAGACCCCCTCAGGTTCTTGTGCGATGTCTTGTTTGGGCACCAGCTCAAACAGGTCGCACGCGATTCTCCTGACATTTTGCAGTTCCTGTCCGAGATTGACCGCTGGAGGACTCTCATCTCTGACGCACGTCAAAGCGGTCAGCTCCTGAAAGACGTGTATGTCCCCATGACGGTGTATCGTGAAACCCCCCTCATAGACATGAACCCTGGCCCTGAGATCGATCCTGAGCCAGGAGGGCACGATCTGATGGACATCGACCCCCCCCAGAGCATTCGGGTCGGATGAAGCCTGGTTCCTCTGTTTTGCAACAATAGGGTTTCAAAAACAGGCGCGACGCCGCCCGCATCCTCCCATGGGATGGTTTTTTTTCATCAGGCGTCCAGGCGAGTCGATATAATATGTGCGCGTGACGGAAAGACGATGAGTGGCACCGCGGATGAATGCGGTTTCTGCGGCGACGATGGTCCTTCTCCGGGGATGACCGTTCATGCCAATACCTCCGCCGGCTATGCGAGCCAACAGGTTTGGCTGTTCGCGCTGTTTTTGATAGGGTCATTGTGGGCCGTACTTTTACATCGCCGGATCGCCGCGTCTCATACCGGAACGCTTTCGTCCCGTGTATTTCGCATGATCCGAACGTCAGGAGCCTTTTTGGGAGGGTGGGTGTACGTGGGGGTGTACTATACGAGCATGGTAGTCATCGCGGTCGGTCGATCAAGTCGATCCAGTGATGAATCTCGGCATTCACCCGCTTCGCTCCACACCACTCCAAACTCCGGTACCATACGCAAATAAAGGGAACGGTCGACTCACATTCAGGCATAATAACATTGAACTCAACTAGGATGGCGGCAATAAGAGAGATCATCGATCTTCCTCTTCCGAGCCGAGGCAAAATCGACGATGTCATCCACATCAGCGACGTCCACATCCCGTTCTTTCGACAGACGCTCGCTCAAGCGGGGCAGCCTCTGCCTTCTTCTTCTTCTGCGTCGTCTGTGCCCTGGAAGATCGAGCAGCACCGTGTCGTTATCGACAGGTTGGTGCGTGCCGTGTGGGGCATCCTCTCCGTGAAACAGGGGAGAGCGGTCGTCCTCATCGCGGGAGACGTGTTCGACTGCAAGCACACCGCCAACGCGACCACGGTCAGCCTGTTGCACGACTTGATCGTGGGTCTGTCCACCGGCTGCTGCCCCGGCGGCTCCAGCGGGGGTGAAGCCGACAATGACAACGACCATAACCTTTCCCTCCTCCCCGTGTACGTCACGCCCGGAAACCACGACCTGTGTTTGGAGGAGGAGGAGGACGCGAGGACGGACCTCCTCGGCACGCTCCTGGCCCCTCTGACCAAAAAGTTCCCGGTGGCCTACATGAACGAGACGGGGATTTACGGGGAGCGTGGAGGTGGCGCGCTGTTCGGTGTCTTGCACATCCGCGACGCCATGCGCCCGGGAAATTGCAGCGGCGACGTGCGCCCGCTCGAGGACATGCCTCTCCATAAACTGTCGTTTCATCAGACCGGTGGTGGTGACGATGAGATCGACAGGGACGTGCGTATTTTCGTGTATCACGGCCAGGTCTTGGGCCACCGAACGTTGACCTCGTCCAACATGCTCCGCACAGATGACCACTCCTCATCCTCTTCTCCGACGCCGAACGTGCCTTCCGTCGCGGCATATCACGGATACGACGTATGCATGTTGGGGGACGTCCACACGATGCAGCTTCACGGGGTCACGCAGGTTCGAGATGATGACGATGATAACACGTCGAACTGCCCTTTCGCATCCCACGCGGGAACGTTCGCGTGGGACATGGCGTCCTCGAACGACAGCTCATCTTCCTCGTCGTCAGGCATTCAGAAGACCAAACAGAACAAGAAGGTGCGCGTGCAGCGGAGCTGCGCGTGGGCGTACGCCGGGTCGCTGATGCAGCTGAACGCGGGTGAGCGCCTGTTCCCCCACGGCTTCCTGCACTGGGACTTGCGCGCTCGCAGGGTGCACGCTCTGCACGTGCACAGCCCATCCGGAATTATGTTTTGTTCCGTCGTCACAGAAGGAGGAGGAGGAGGAGTCACCGTACACAACAGCGTCTCTCCTCTGTGCGACGCGGGCGTACCGGAGCCCGTCACGTACGATCCCGTCACGCGACCTCCACCGGATTGGCTCCCTCCCAGGGCGGTCGTTCGATGTGTCGGAGGAAACGTAACGGTCGCTCGAAAGGACTACGATGACCTTCGAGAGGCCCTGTCTCGATGCTGTGGGGTCCAAGTGATCGGAGAAAACAAATCCGGGGTGCTGAGGAGGGACGCGCCCGTCGTAGTCGCGGACCCTTCTTCTTCCGCGCCCGAATCTTCCAGTCTGACGTCCCACATCGACCTTTCCAGGTTCGGAAAGCCGGACGCTTGGATCGAGTACATCGAAGACGAGCATGCCAGGTCATCCGCACCCGATGGTGCGGCGGAAGACAGAGGAGGAGGTGTCCAGGACCGGGAGCGGGAGTGGTTGCGGCGCCCGGACACGCTGCGTCTCCCCCTCTCCACTGACGACCAGACCCTTCCGGAATCTATCGTCGAGAAGATCAAGGAGCGGAACGCGAAAATCTCCAAAAAATGCGCCGAGTTTTACGCGGGCGTACAGGACGCAGGGGGGACAGCAGGAGTAGTAGGCGAGTCCGGCGCGGACGCTTCATCTTCTTCTTCGACGACGGAGGCGGGCGACGTGGTGCAGGCGGGCCGCCATCGCTTCTCTATCCGTGCGTTACGTTGGTCTTGGATGCTGTGTTTCGGAGAAGAGAACGCGTTCTCCTTCGATCGCGTCGCGGGTCGCGTGGCGTTGCTGTCCGCGCCCAACGGCTTCGGTAAAAGCTCCGTCCTGGAAACCCTTTGCATCGCTCTATACGGCCAGCCCATGCCCTCGCGCGGAGGGAAAGGAACGCTCTCGGACGCGCTCTTTCGATGGAGACCCAAGAATTCGAACGGGAATGACGTCTCCGCGACGTGTTCCGTAGACGTGAGCTTTAGCTCGATGTCGTCGATCGCACAAGCACAGACCCAGGCGTTCCAGGCGTTCCAGACGTTCCGCATCTCGCGGACGTTCTCTGTCGCGACATCCACAGGGAAACTCACTTCGACCGCGCGCGTTTCGAAGCTCGTCCCCCCCAATAATACACTGGTCACCGTAAAAGACGGCATCAGCGCCGTCAACGCGTGGACGTCCGCACACGTGGGCACTCTCCCCAACTTCCTGCTGTGTTCCCTGTTGACGCAGAACGGGGACGCCGATTTTTTCGGGATGAAGCCCGCGGATCAGCGCGGTTTACTGGACGAAGCTCTCAAGCTGGACGTCGCCCGATCCGCCAGCGAGATCTTGAAAGAAGCCCGTCTCGCTCACGCGAGCGCTTCTGACGCCATTCAGACGGCCATAGACGCGGGAGACAAGACCGCTTCGTCCAATATCACTTCTACGTTCGGAGGTGGAGAAGGAAATGACCGGTCGTTATTGTCTGACGTCGCCATGACTCGCGCATCTCAATCCGAGGAGGATATGGAAGCCAAGATCGCAGAATTCGACGCGGCGTCCGCGACGCTTCACGCTATCTCGACGCGAACGGAAGCTCTACGCGCGAATGTCGCAGCTGCCGGTGTATTAGATGAAGAAGACGACGATAGTGAAGCAGAGGATCGTCCCGATGGAAGTGGAGGGGGGGGAGATGGAGAGATGATGGTCACGCGAGCTTCGATCGTGTCTGCGGAGGAGGCGTACGATGCCTGGAAAACGACCTGGCCGCAGGAAGTGGTCACCCTGGCTGAACGGATTTCGCCGCTTTCTCCTGAAGGTGAAGAAGAGGGAGACGAGGAGAGTTCTCATCGAGACGATTTCAATAAAGAAATGGAGGCCGCGAGACAGGAGGCTGTCGATCTCGCGGCGGAACGGGAACTCGCCGAAGAGAGGGTGCGCGAGACCAAGGACCGTCTGCGCGATCTCCTGTCTTCCGCTCCGCCACCCACCCCCCATCTCTTTACGAAAGACGTAGCCGCAACCGCGAAGGATCTGGAGCGCCAGGCGCGAGAGTTGGAGGAAAGGGAGAGGGAGGCGGAGGTGGAAACAGAGGAACCGAATTCCGGTGAAGATCCTCCTCTATCCACGGAAGAATTGACCCGCCTGTTCGAAAAGACGAAGCAGGCCATGACGCGCTCGAAGGAGGCCAAGGTCCGACTCGAAGCGGCGCGCACGGAGCATGGCAATGTTTCTGTGTCAGACGGCTCCGTCTATACCGATGGAGTCGAAAAGGACGAAAACCCTCCACCAGGCCCTTCCTCGCGAGATTTTGAGAGAGAGCACGCCGAGTGGGAAGCCCGTCGCGAGAACCTTTTCTCCGAACGCATTCGAAAGCAGCCGTCGCTTCAATCCCTCGTGGAATCAAAGGATAATAAATTCGACGTCGTATTCAGCGGCACGCGCGATCTCATACGCCACGCACGTGACGTATCCTCTTCTGTCGGGGGCGCACTCCGCCGCGCGATGGCGTGGCAGTCCTTCTCGACCGAGAAAGGAGACGAAAACGGAGATGAGGAAGACGAGAGAGCGTACGCCCCGGGGTGCGCCGCGTGCGAAAGAAGGAGATCTTTCGTAAAAAGAAGCGCTATCGGAGATGAAGGAGGAAAGGCTCCCGAGTTTATGACAGCCATTCGTCGAGTGATGGAGGCCAAGGTACGGCTCGACGCGGCCAGCTCCTCGGACGCGGAACTGACGTCATCTTCCTCGCATACTCCAGCCCCCGAGGTGCTATTGGCCCTCTTTTCCTCCTTGTGTGAGACGCTCATCGACATGGAACGGTGGGAGAGGGCGTGTAAGGCGGCGTCCTTCAGCTCAGCTTGCGGTTCATCCGAAGTAATTGCACGATGGGAGGCGGATATCCGAGAGAAGGCCCGATTCGACGCCTGGCATGCACGAAGAGTCATACGAGAGGTTCAGCGGGAGGCGGAGGAGGCGTCCGCGGAGGCCAGGGAGATCAAGCAGAGGTATCAGAACGCCACGTCTCAGCGAGAACGTTGGACGGAACGCAAGGCCAGAGCGGACAATATCGCATACATCGAGCGGAAGCGCACAGAGCTCGCGATCATGCAGGAAAGGCTGGCGGAAGCGGTCGCGTTCAAAGAATACAGGGATGCCATCGACGACGCCTCCGTGGCATCAAACGCCGCGGCCCTGGAGTACGAAAGTCGCGAGTCCTCGCTGGCGCGTGCGGAGCAGAGAGTGTCGGAACTAGAAAGACAAAATGAACGAGACCACCTCGACAGCGGCGGCGGAGGAGGCTCGGCCGCCTCCGTGGAGAGGTTCCGACAGGAATCAGACGAACGCCGAGCCGGTATCGAAGCTCTGAAAGCTGGTCGACGAGAATGGAAACGGCGCATCGCATCGTGTCATCTCGCTTTGGAGGAGGCGGAAAAAGAGGCTGTGACTTGTCGAGATATCGTCAACGCCCTGGCAGCGGGGGTCCGTCTTTTGACCAGGAACGCGACGCGGTTCCGCATGGCCGCGGAGGAGTATGAAAGGTGGTGCGGCACGAGAGACGTGTGGATCGCTTATCGAGACGAGGTAGAGAGCCGCAGGATTGGGATCGAGCGCCTGGCCAACCTCATGACCGGCTTCACGGCGTGGGTGTACACCTGTCGCGCCATCCCCGCCCTGGTGGCGGAGGTCAACGCGCTCCTGGCCTCCATGAACATCGACCTGTGTCTGGACGGCAACTGCAAGGCGGAGGACGGCGGCCTGGCGTGGTCGCTCAACGGGACGCCCTTACCCAAATGCAGCGGGATGCAGCGTTTCGCCGCGTCCCTCGCCATGCGCATCGCTATGTCTCAGCTCGGAGCTTGTGCGGCGACGTGCGATCAGCTCATCATCGACGAAGGCTTCGCGACTCTGGACGCGGATAACATATCGCACGTGCCGCAGTTCCTGCACGAGGGGATCCTGGACACCGGCCGGTACACGTCCGTCCTGTTGGTCAGTCACCTGGACGGGGTCCGCGAGGCGGCGGACGTCGTGATCCCCATCACCCTCCTCCCGAACCCTCCTCGAGAAGGGGGGCGCCGTGCCAGTCGCCTGTTCTTCCCCTGAGTCTGAGTGTGCGTAATGTTCGTTTGTCGATAATCTGTCGTGGAATGTAAATACCAGTTAAAGTACCAGATAGTAGACGAGATGACAGGCGGCGGTGTCATCAGGCGGTGGATCAACAAACGAACTCTTATTATCACGTGTACGATCACCGTCTTATCCCTCATCTTTTACGATATTGAACGCGAAGGACGATGGAATGTGCATTTCGCGGCGTATCGCCCCTTTTCCCGTGGATTACTGTCGTTTCCGGTCCCACGGTTCTTGGTTCACCGGGATCGCGTCGCTCATGAATCACACGAGACTAATGCTCCTACATAAAGAGGCCTCCTTCGGTGGTTTAACCTACGCATCACAAACAGTACGCAGCCGCGTCGTGTAACACGACGTCGGCAATCCAGCTCCCACCACGGCGACATTGAGTGGGAGCGTGACCACCTAACATATCCAGACTTGCATGGCGTCGCGCGTGGATGTGTACATGAAGGGAAGCAGGGGCGGAGGCGCTTTGCCGAAGGCGTCCATCGCCCTCCACTCCCCGTCTTCTTTCAAGACCTTCCGGTCCTCCAAGGTTTATCTTACGACTAATGACAGAACATCATCATCGTATGCGACATCCGTGAACATCGAGGTACATCATCAGCTCGGATTGCAACAGTTCGACGACACCCTCATATCAGAGCTCGCGTCCTCTTTGAAACACGTGTGCGGTTCGTGTCACACCAAACTGGAGCGCTTCCTGGAGTACACCTGCCGCCGTGCGGGAGATGACGCAGGTTATTCAGGTATGTCGTGTCATTGTCCTCCGCCGCGCCTGCTGTCGCTCAGGTTCGTATCAACGGGGGGGCGTTACGACGACCATCGCGGACCATCTATTCACGCGCGCATTGCGTACTGCCGGCGGAACAAGCTGCAGATGCTGCGTACACTGGTCGTGAAAGCTGTGTTTCAGTACGCCGTGAATTCGAGTGCGAAGCTGCGCCGGGCGTTGGTGGACTCGCCGTCGCGTTTCGTCGCGCTCACTGTTAGTGACGACCCGAGTGTCGATGGTCTTTACGAAGAGGGCCTACAGAGGAGGTTGTGTCGCTTGGAGGGCGCGGACCGGCTGTCACGATCGACGCTCGACGGCGAAGGGGCGCTGTACGCCTTGCGTCGAGCTCACGAGAAAGAGGGGGCGCTCATGACGAACGTCGAATGTTCTGTTTCGGCGCTCAGGGGAGACCTGGCATGTCTGAGATATGCGCGTGAGCGTCGAGCCGTGGCGTCCAGAGACGTGCCCCTGGACAAACGTACGTGCGTGTACGCCGCCGCTTCCGTCTGTTCTTCCTATATCGACAAAAGGACCGACCATGACGCCGCGGCGTGTGTCGAGTACGTCTACAGATATGGAGGCTGTGCGTGGTATCCGACAGCCGCGATAAAGGCCGCTTCGTGGAATTTGATCGATCCGATGAACCACGACCATTGCCGTGCCACGGTGAGACGCATCTTGGCTATCGAAGAAGAGCGGAACGGTCGACCTTTCGTATTCCTGCTCCCCGCTTGGTACGGTGTTGCGGCGGCGGAGGATCACTTCGCCAATGTACGAACCGATGCGATTAAACAGCAAGACGAGAAGCGACATCTCTTCGGTGGGGGGTGTAGTTCTACGAACGCGCTCAAACGTGCACTGGGCGCCATGGCGGCTTACACCACTCCGAGCGGTGCCGCTCGGCAACGACGCCGTCCTCCTTGGACACTGAGCGGGCATGGGAAGGCGTGTTGCACACTCAGAGAGACCGGCCTGGCGGATGTCGCGTTCTTTCTATCGAAGGAAGATTGCTCGTGCTGTACGGAAGCGACCCTGGCTTCCTCTCCTGTAGTCGCGATGAAGACCCTCGAGATGTTGCTGCATACGTGGTGCCCGGTCCGGTTACTCTTTAGATATCTGAAGCGCGTGCGATGGCATCCTGACACACTCCATTTGACGTGGAGCCGGGCGGAGAGAGCAAGTTACTCAAACGTCTACGCCTTTTTTAGTCTTTCAAGGCTGTTGCGTATTCGGTTCCGAATTCGCGTATGGCATCGAGGCGTTCGGAGGCGCATACAGGCTCGTGCATGTGTCACGATCCAGCGCGCCTGGACACACTTCGCCTACTCTCCGGGGGGTCCGATGTATCAGCTGGTCTTTGAACGTTGGAAGGAAGCCCTCACCGAATGCGGCGGCGGATAAAAAATTGAACAGAGCACGCAACACCACCCAGATACGTCGTCGATCTCATCTTACTATTGCATCCAACAGATCTACAAAATAAGAAATTGTAGAAACAAGGAAATAAACTAATATGGGGAGCAGCGCCACCTACCTCACCAAGAACGTCAGCAACGATCAGCCATGTTACGTCGGCGTATTCAGCGACCCTCTTAACTCTCGAGCGGCCATGGCGGGCTTCTCGGTGTCTGGATCCACCGGGCAGAAGGTCACTTTTCGCAAGATGTCCAAGGGGGACGCGCTGAAACGAACGAAAGACTTCCTGGAAAGCGACGACCCAACTTGAAGTTCATCGGCATGATTGATCAGATGAAACGCCCGGAGGTGGATGCCGCGGAGGCGAAACAGATGTACCTCGACACGTGCGGCGATGCCTTCACAGACTGCAGCTATTGGGGGGTGTACCTCACGTTTTCGGTGGACCCGGTTATAGACTGTGCCAACGGTCGACCGTCGACTCTTCATGTAAAAATCGTAGTAAACCCGTCGATTCCATTTCGACGTGACACCGCCAACGCGAACCACGCCCAATTCCCCCCTGACATGCTGTCCATGCTCTCCGAATTTGGCGTCGAAACCGCGCTTCGTGTGAGTCCCGTGAAAGAAGCCATAACAGACGCCGCCGAAAAGTGCAGCAGTAGTAGCGGAAAGGATAACACACAAAAGCAGGGCAGGGTGGTCCGCTTAGTGATCGACACGCACTGCGCGAGATGTTACGCTGACGTCACCGTCAACAGAAAGGGAGAGTTCGTCTATGCTATTCACGAATTGCAAGAATATCCCGCAGCTTGGATAATTGAAAGGGGCGGGGGAGACGAAGTTTCTGACAACGCTCACTTCGAACTCTTTCCCTTGAAATAATGTACTGAAAATGAGGATACACCAGGCACGGATCTGCACGATCTTTTCGCGCAGTTGTGCAAACAATCGTCATCAAGAGCTGCTTCGAGCGTCTTTTTTCGAGCATAAAAGATGGGTTCCATTCTTACTGACTCATGACATGTTTCGACGTTTACTGTACGCCATCTACTCTGACCCTTACCACCCATTCAGACGCTTTCGCGAACTGACCAACCTGTCGCGCAGACGCCATTTCGCACTAGGGGAGGAAAATGCAGAGCGCATCGCGCGCGGAATCCTCCTGCTCCCCCCGGCGAGACTGGCCATGCTGCACCTGGACACGCCGGAGTCATTTGCGGCGCTGATCACCGCTCTGGAACGTTACATATACGTCAAGGGAACTCTTTTGCCAGGTACGACGGAAGACGATCATGACGTCTTCAACCCCCCGCGCGCCGTTCACGAGGCCCTCCATATTTTCGTCAAGTACACCAAGGCCTACAGGAATTACTGTTCGAAGAGCGCCAGACGTTTCGTCGATTTCGACCCGGACGGCCCCCTTCTCAGCCTGGACATCGATTCGGGTTTGAATTCGCCGGAGTCCCTCTTCGTCGCACGAAGTATGCGGTTACTCAACGCTTCAGAGGAAGTATTCGGTCCAATTGACGAATCCGTTTATGAAACGAGTATGTGGTACGGAGAGTGAAATAAAATTTGAGCGGTCGCGAGGAATGTCGAGCGTTCGAACACGTATACTACACATACACACGTCATGCTCTCTCGATCGAACCCTCCTCCCGAGCCTCGTTGGATAAATAATTCGGCATTCACCGTCGAAGAGGAAGAGGATGATGGAATTGTCGACGAAAAAGACAAGGTCAGATCTACGGAGCGCCCTCGCCCCGGCACGGCAAAATCTATGTTATGCATCATCGTGCTGGTAGTGTTGTCCGTTATGGCACTTCTCCTGCACCTGCACCGCACACGGACTACTCATTCTCGTTTAGAAGAAGAAGCAGCACGACCACCACAGGGTGATGACGACTTAGTTGCCACAGTGCCCAATGAAGTGTCCGGGAGGGTAGCGAAGCTCTTCGTAAAAGAGTTTGCTCAGCATTTGTCACGAATGACGTCGTTGAAAGAAACTTGACGCCGCGCTTTCGCTGTATAAAGGCAGTCCGCGAACACGGGACAATTGATTTTTTCACAATAAATAATTATTGCAACCATGCGCGTCGTGTCATGTGTGTTCATTCCACTCTGCCTCATGCTGCTTCCCCACGTCGTGTACTATGAATATACGTTTCTGAAGTTTATGAATGCTGGACTCGTTTACTTTAATCGAAAGGAGCCGTGCAGTTACCCGGTGCAGGCGACTGTCATGAGCGTCGAGCCTTACCGTACTTTCATGGGATGGTGCACCATGAAACTCGCGTACGAGTGTCCGCGATGCGACGGAGGCACCGACTTTACGTACTACAACGATGTATACATTCAAGGAAATGAATGTAACGCTCTTATCCAGATGTACGAAGTGCAAACGCGATACTCCGACACTTCGATACTCAACGGGTGCGTCACCCGTACAAATCCCGAGTTCTTCTGGACGCGAGATTTATTGCCCTTCAGAACGAACTCCGTCGACGCAGACTTGGTGCAGGATTACCTGGACGGCAGGATATTCCCGCGCTCATGCCCCTTCATGTTACGAGTAATCTTAGGACTCGTTTATTGCTTCTTCATCTTGATCTTTGTATGCCTCAAGATCGGTATAGCGGAATACCTGTTATACTACGTGTGACCCCCCGGTACGGACGATGGCGTCTATACCGGAAAAAATACGATAATGACGCGGTCCATCAGCCTCGGCACAGCGAGATGACATGTTCCGCAAAACTGTGTACGAATTTCTTCGCAAGCGTCGGCGATTCTGTCGAAGAGCGCACCGGTTCTTCCGGTGCTGATGCAGATGCAGGGAATGCGACATCTTCTCGGATGAAGCAGTCGTTCATATCGTGTTCGAGAGACACGTCCTCGTACGTCCTGCTGTCTGAAGACAACAGGAAAGCGCCTACCGCCAACAAGGACACCGCCTGGATGAAGCACGTTCCCAGCCAGAACAAGAACGACGCGTATGACTTTAACCGTGACTGGTACGTACTCGTACTGCAGATTGTTTCATTGACCAAAGTATGACCTCCTGCCTTCCCAGCGCTCCTGACCCGGACCCCCTTCCTCCTCTTCCTCGACGAAAGCGGATTCGGATTTGGTGAGTTGTTGGCGACGGCGGACAGGGCGCGACGGAGAGACTTGTTGCACGTGACGGACTCGGCGCAGTGTCTCCTGATTATACCGATCATTTTTCGAAGGCGCTCCGAAAACCACGCCCTCTGTTCCGGAGTGTATTCGTATTCTTGCGATGGCGCTTCCGCACTTTTTTTGGTATCGTGTTCCGTCGAGGGGGGCAGGATGAGGTCGACGTAATTGTCGATCATACAGCGAAACGTCAAGCTCACGTCCGCCTTGGACACGTCCACATCGTACCACCTCGATGATCGACGAAGCTGAGCCATACTGCGAACCACTGGATGTTCGAATTCGCATTGGACCTTGTCAGTGATATCTTTGATGAGTCGGCCTAACACCACGTCATTTTCTTCGACAGGCACCGTCATTTTTGGGTCGATCGTGTACGTTTACAACGCGTATAAAATATGGCGCAATGCCTCTCAAATTTTTCGTGACAGGTATGGAAGTATTCTGATTTACCATCGAGAAAAGCATACGCTGCATATTTCCAGATATTCGTCGATTATTCGCAAAAAACAACGAAAACTGCAAAAACGATCACGCATTCGCCCTTGTGACTCACAAGTTGTGACCGTCTTGTCAACCTACTCACCATGTTTTCTTGCGTAGTATGCAATGAAACATGTTCGACGGAAGAAAAACTGTATTGACACTGACAGCGTGTAAAAATTAACTGCGGGCTGGTAACCGCCAATTGCTCGACATCGAACCAAAACATCGGTCTTACTGAAGCCATTTCAGCGCGGCATAGATCGGAGGGCAGGATTTTGAAAACAAGCTACATCTGTCGCTCTTTGCATCAGAACTCGTATAAAAAACGTGTCCTCGTTATAAGATACACGACGAGGTAACACAAATATCAGGGTTGTCCCGTTCGTTTATAATCGTCGACAGTTCGTACACTTAAACGGTTTTTGTGAATTATCGAATTACAAACACAAATATATACAAAAGAAAAGAAATCTCCTTGACCAGTAAATTTTATTGGAAATATAAATGCGGCTGTATAATACCCCATTCCCGAAGTTCGTCTGTCGTGATTTGACAGTTCGTTTCATAGAACAACCTCAACTCAAGCTTTACCAAAGAGCTTGTAATGCTGATCTGGTGAAGCTCGGGTTGAGGTTGTTCTATGAAGCGAACTTTCAGATCACGACAGACGATCTATCTACAGCGTCAAGATGAAGTTCGTATAATAGTTACATGTCGAGGTGACTGCTCGAGGGGACAATATGCCCCGTGTCCAGGCGCACCACTTACGATTGAATACGATAAAAAGAACACTCGTCACGGTGTCGTTGCACCTCAAACGCACTTTCTCCGTCGTCCCATTTATTTAATTAGCGCGGCTGTATTGTATGTGACTCATATAATAAAGATGTCGCCTCGTAAATCACCAACAACGGGGACCGTAGGGAGATACGCCCTCGCGCTCCTGTTAAGCGGCGTACCTTTGGCATTGGGATCAGTGGTCGGGAGGTACGCCGCGGTCGCGCCACCAGGAGAACAAGAGAGTGAGAGAGGGACAGGAGACGGATGGTACGAGAGCCTCGAAAAGCCCTGGTACACGCCTCCTCCGCTGGCTTTCTCCGTGGTATGGCCGGTCCTATACGTGCTCATGGGTGTGGCGACTTTCGTTGCGTACGCTTGGGGAGGACGCCCTCTTTGGATCGTTTACGGAGCCCTGTACTTGAACCTCGCCTTCAACCTGGCGTTCCCCATTGTCCAATTCCGTCTGCGCGACCTGTTTTGGGCAACCGTCATCGTCTGGGTCACCCTTTTCACGGCGCTCGTGCTGATGTACGCGGTGACCGTCGATTCAAAGAATGCGAAGGCCGAGACGGTGACCCTGTTTCTCCTACTGCCGTACGTCTCGTGGCTCACTTTCGCGGTCCTTCTCAGCACGGAAGTATATATCCGAAATCGTTTGTAATGTAGTCGGTACCACTTGCAATGTTTGCACTCCAATACCGGTCTAGCTCAAAATACGCTCCCCCCCGCCTAACCACAATCGAGATAGGGTCATAAATTCGTTTATTGATCACCTTCTTTCTCGGGGAGGTACGTACGGCATGCCCAGGTGCGCGAAGATGTCCGCTTCGTGGGCGAGAGGGATTTTTTTTTTCTTCGTTTTGTCTGCCGGATCGTGCTTGGTATACAGACCGTACTCGTTCAGAAGGAAGCCACGTTTGCGCGCCTCCGCCCTGACGCGCTCGTTGAACCCCGCGCTGCCCGTTCCGTATAAGAGGTACGACGCCCATTCGGTCCGGTCTTTGGCTCGAAAGACGTCCACCTGGTAGGCGCGACCCCGGTCCAGCATGACGAACGAATAGCGCCTGTCCCCGCCGCTCAGGGCCACCAGGAAGTCGCCTTTCAAGGCGCGAGGCATGCGGCGAGCTAGCGCCCGGAACCCCTCGTCGTCAGATGCCAGCACCAGGAGGTCGATATCTCCGACGTCCGGACGCCGGCGTCGAAGCGATCCTAAGGAGGCCGTAGCGGTCGTGTCCATACCCACGATTCGACACTCCTGTATGGCGGTCTTCACGCGGGACGCCACGTCTTTCGCTCTAGCGTACGGAATTCGAGACCTCAGATCCTGGTAATACCGGAGGCCGATCGCGTGCACCGGACGGTCCAGGTCCAGGGACTGGCGGTCCCTGCGCACGTCATCCACGCTCCGGTATCCCGCCCGGGCCAGTTCGTTGGCCTTTTTGTCTCCGACTCCGAGGATGCCCAAGAAGGCGCGGTAGGCCCGGAGGTGCGCGGCCTCCTCCGGACCCACCGATCCGACGGAGACGGCCAGATCGACGGCGTCCTTTCGTTGTGCTGTATTCTTTTCGATCGAGGCGCGGACCTTCCGGATAGTCTTGCCGATCGAGGCGCCAACGCCCGCCGCATCCTCAGGCTTGTCCAGATCAGGCATGCGTATGACGGACGCGACGGCTTCCGCGCCCTTGGTGTACGCCGCCGACTTCCAGGCGTCTCCGCGCAGACCGTGGACGGACGCTACGACCGCCAGGACGTCTCGCAAGACGAGACGCGTCGAGGACGGAGACGGAGGATCCGTCATCATCATGGATCGTGTGCTGTGTATATTAGTACGAGGGTCAAAAAAAACGAGCTCTGCATAATGCATCTACCATTTAGGCCAATAAAATGGAACTGTCCGGATAGGAGTTAGCTAAAGCCCCCCCCCCCCCTCGATGTAAACGAGTTTCTCAGGACGAAAGCTGTGGTTTCAAAATTAATTCGACCGAGTGTATAAATTGTAGAGTAACGCAGTGTTCCAAGCTCTTGGCGAGGTTGAATTCTGCCAGGTTTGTCCAGTTCGTTAATTATTCGTAAAAAATCCGTAATTTACGCTTGAAAAGTTCGGCATGTTAGTAGTCAGGCACGCGTCGTGTTTGTGTTTCGCATGAAAGGAGCGAGGATCTCCACGTCGCGCGCATGGATGTCAGGGGTCGTCGATGCTTTTGCGTCGGCCTCTTCGAATGTAGTATGGATTGTCTGGTCTGTCCGGGAATTCAACAGGGCCCGTTCTCGGACGACGTACTGCGAAAAGTGCGAGATGAGGGCCGCAGGAGAGTAGACGTCGTCTGGAACCTGCGCGAGCAGGTCTGGTGTCGGGCAACGCGAAAAAAATTTCCGGAAGATGCGCTCGACCTGGTAAGAGTTGCTGGGACGCATCTCTATGCTGACGTCGAAGCGTCCCTTGCGATAGAACGCGGGATCCAGGACTTCCAGGTGGTTCGTCGTAGCGATGAACACCGTGCCGTCGAGCGTCAGGGACCCCTGAAGCAGGTTCAGCAGGAACTCGAGGGTCACCTTGCTGCCGCCTCTATTTTTGTTGGTGTCGTCTCGCTCACGCTTGTAGTCGTCCCTGACTCGACGCTTCTCCTTCTCCTTCTCATTGTTCTTCACCTTGTTCTTTTGTGAACGTCGACGAGCTTCGCGCTTCGTCATGGGTAAAGCGACGGCGGACGAAGTTCCCGCCCCCTTTCCCTTTTTTCCTCCTCCTCTTGTCTTCTTCGTAGAAACAGCGGCCGAATTCTCAGAACAGTCTGAAAACACGTCCGACGCGTCTTCGTCATCTGAAGAGGAAGAGGAAGAGGAAGAACACGACGATTTTCCAGATCGTCTCCCGCTAAGGAGTCGCCCTGATGATGATCCGTCGTCATGGGTCGTTATTGGCGAGGAAGTGTCCTGACCTCCATGTCGTCTCTTGACAACATCAGTCATGGCGTCGACATCCTCCATCACGATGATCCCTCCTTCCGAGCATTTTTGAAATACGAATTCGAACAAGAGCTTGAGCTCGTCGTTGTCCTGGACCTTGTCGAGCTGCAGGTAGTAGACGTCCTTCTCGAGGTAAGACGCGATGGCGGACACGGTGCTTGACTTGCCGGTCCCGGGCAGGCCGTGCAACATAACGCCCAGTTTGTTGGGCAGGCCCAGGTGGCGCATCAGCCCCTTCTGCGTACGAAAGGTGTACAGGCAGTTCCGAAGATGGTGTTCGTCTTCTTCGCGGAGGAACAGCGTCGACATGTCCCGCGATGTCTGCGTCATGAATTCCCGTTCGACGTGCTTTTGGGTGACGATGATCTCTATCGTTTTCTTGGGAGGTTTCAAGAACAAGTTCTCATCGTCATCGCCCCCCTTGTCCTCTTCCTTTTTTCCCGCGTTATTCTTCTTGGCGAAAGAGTCGTACATCTTCTTCGCTCTTTCGTAACTCTCCATCTGCGTGGCGTACTTGAGATTGGGCCTCTGGACTACGGTGTCCTCCTCTTGGATGTGGAGGGTATACGTCTTGACAGTCGTAGCGCCGTTGTCTCGAGTCAGGTCGGCTGCCATGCGTCGCTTTTTCGCGAGATGTTCCGCTTGGCAGTCGAACATGAAGTCCGTCCACGCCTGCATCAGCGCCTTGGGTGACGATAATCAGGGAAAGGCCGTCAGAGTTTGGTGATTACACGCCGGAATCGCCTCGATCTTGATCGGAAATCCATCATCGGTGTCGAGCTTCTTCTTGGAAGTGCAGACGGTCGGCTCGGGTTTCCCGCGACCCCAGATGACCAACCCGGTGGCTCGGAAAAACTCATGCACCTCAGAGAGAGGGCCGTTTATTCCGAGGCGAAACAGATGGATGTACATGTAGTAGTATAATTCGAAATTCAGGGTTTCGCTCGCCTTCGTAGAGATGTTCACACCGAACAGGCTGCCCTTGATACAAAATGATCTATCATCGCCGTCGTTAGGAGGAAGCGTGGCAAACATGATGAGCGTGAACTCCAACGCGCATCGCTTTCGAGCCTCCGGAGTGGCGAAAGACAGACCATTGGCCTGTAGCGTGTGAAACACGTCTGAAAAGAGACATTTCTTCGAGTACTGTGCATGACACCAGGTAGCGCGGCAGGAAAGGGACCAACGCATGTGTACGTCGTTGTCATCGACGAGTAAATACCCCGTCTCTTGTATGCTCGAAACGATTCTGTTCACCGCCTCGACGAAAGAAGGGGAGGGGATGAGGTGCAGAAGGGACGAGACGTTGGATAGGGTGTGCTCTGCCACGCGCTCGACGCGGTTGATCCTGCACTGCTGGACCAGCTGCCCTGTCGGCGTCATCTGCCGCGTCTGCACCATGTGCAGGCGCAGGGTGCACAGGACCGAGGCAATAAAACCTCGGTCTGGTACATTAAAAATGACCGCGTCTCGTTTTTCTATGATGCACGTGTCGTTGACGTTCAATTTTTGACACGAAAAATCACACCCGCGAAGATATGTCACGGTATTGCGCGCATTCCTCCCCTGATCGCACCCTTCGAACAACGATGTCCAGTCATCATGTTCGGCAAGAAAGTTGATTTTGATCGACTTCGTGTTTTCCTCCGCGACACCATTGCCATCCGAACCATTCTCCTCCGCGCCAATAATAACGTTAGCAGACCTGAACGAGGAAGAAGAGCATTGGCCCGACTCCGGTCTGCCTTTTTTGGTGACGGGTTTACGCGCTACGATCAACGACCACCAACCGCGAAACAACACGCACGATAATGCACGGGCGATCCAAGACGAAATTAATTGATAGACGTTCTTGATCGTGCCTGTTATTTTTGCCATAATTTCCCAGGGGCTGCGTTGTACCTGATCGTTAATCAAGTTGAAGGCCCGTCGGAACATGTCGACCCCCATGATCGCCACGAGTGAGAGGAGGTAATTCTTTTTTCCGGTGTTCGGAGGAGACAGCGCCGTGATCATATCACGTACGATATCTGCACAGTGCATCTGCATTTGGCGCTCGAACTCCATGCGCGGGTCCATCTGCTGCACCACGGTCTGTCCTCCGTTCCCGTTCCCGTCACTCGATGCATTTATTTGAGACATCTTAATTTTCGATTCGACTCGGATGCATGCAACTCGACACAACACAACACCCCACCGGCGACCGGCGTAGAGGTAAATAGGCAGCAAACTTGAGGAGACAGAAAAATGATTATAAATGAGGAAGTGTCGAGCAGAGAGCCTATCCGGTCTATAAAATAATTTGAATTATTCATATTCATCCATGTACGAACATATCGAATAAATGGGATCAGGCTACGTCACCTTATTGCAGCTGCAGACGTCGATGACGCTCGTGGTACTCATCCACACGCGATGACCAATTATTCAGATTAGCATATGCACTTTTTATCGGGTCGAATATATCGTTCTCTTTTTCGTGGTCGAGAGAGTGGATGATTTTACGCACGTTGTTTTTCAAACCATCGGCCATGTACGAAGCGGGTACGTCTACGTTTTCGCGAAGTATGTCGAAGAATCTCGTACTGACGGTATAATATCCAGAGTCGCGAGTGACCAATTCACGTAATACTGATAGCGTCGTCGAGGCGTACGAGGGCGAAGCAGTCACGTGGCGCAGAAGGGACACATTCCCGTAGTTTACCATCCCGAAGACAATAGTTCTGTATGCCTTAATCGGTAAAAAGGAGGACGGTTGCATCGTTTCTTGACTGTCTCGCACTGCTTCTACGAATTCGTCGAATTCTGTCGGTGTAAATTTGACCCCGATGTCATTGCACGTGTCAAAATCGTCGGAGTGAATCTTACGCACTAGCCAAGCAAAATAGTTCCTATTTCGGTCCGAGGGGTGGTCCGCCGGGCGTTCGAGTTTGCGCTGTGTTGCATCAGCGCACCGTTGCAACAGCGGGATCGATGGGTCATACGGAGCGATTTCATTTTCTTCTCCGTCTGTCGAATTCAGCAGCAGGTCCCGCAGGTCCTCGCGCGTAGGATCGTTCGGCTTCGACAGAGGGGCCAATTCTTGCACACAGGCGACCGCCTGCGTCGGGTCCAGTTCGCAGATTTCCCGAACGGCCAAAAACAAGGGGAGTACCCGGGCGTCGATCTTGGCGGTGGTCGACGCGGTCGACTGAACGCGAGAGCACGCGGAAAGGAATTCGTTGAAACGTGTCCTGTCGATGATGTTCAGCATATCGTACACCTTTTCGATGATGAAGTTCGGCAAGAGGTCCATCAGGTTCGTCTTATCTGACGAGAATGGTGTTTTCAGGACTTTTTTCGTTGACGAAAGCGAGGCATCATCATTCCCAACAGGCGAGTTCGTGCTCGTGCCACCGCTCCTCGAACGACGTTTACCACATCCCTCGTAAATGAACACGCATGGTTCCACATGGGGCGAACTAACAGTCATACATAACTATATTCGAAATTAGCTCTTTAAATTGTACTCGATATAGATTCAATCCATGTTCATCGGCGTTAATCCAGGTAAAAATTAGATCGTGGGTTGCCCGATTCCGTATACACGGTGGAGTTGGTGTGTGTTTTCTTCGCCATGTTCTTCAGCTCCGATGCGGATGGCGATTCGCAACACCGCATCGAGCAGGGTCGAAAAGAAAGAAAGAATAGTTCGACACGAGCACTGCAGCTAAGCTAGACTCTGTACGGAGGAAGGCCATTATAGCGCGGTAAGCGTCGAGGGGGTACTTCGCCATCGTCATTACCACGGCCGCCGTCTGCTGTCATGGCCAGAAACTGCCGTATGTAGTCGAGAATGTCGTCAGGTAAGCCAACGTGTCGCGCCAGGCTGAGATCGAACGACAAGATGTTCTTATTGATCCGCCATTCGATTGCGGCTGAGCGCAAGACGTCCGTGGCCGACGGGTTGGATCCCACGGAACGTTTTCTGATCTCGCGTAAGCTGACATGAGGAAACGCGGCCTTGAAATCGACTTGAATTCCCGACTTCGCATCGTAAAACGTGGGAAAGGAGAAAGGAATCATCACGACCATCATCGCCCACCATTTGTTCGTAAACTTTGGATACGCTTTGATCTTGTCGTCAGAAAAATAATAGTCCAGCGAGTCTATCTCGAGATCATAGTCGTATCGTAATGCGTGATACGTTTTCAGCAGATTGTTCCGAATACGCTCGCCTCTCCTCGAGCTCGCGAAGGCAGCTCCCGGAAATCCGGACCACCCTTCTCGCTTCTCGACGCGACGAGAATTACAGAACGTTTTATTCCTGCACCTGACCGCGAACCTCCCTCTGTGAGCATCGCTGAGGACCTCGAGCATCTCCTCCGCAGGATACCCCGGCTGGGTCGACCAGTCCATGTCGCACTCACAACACGTAAAGAGGCTGTGGAATTCAAAGGCCCGGCGCCTGATCCGGTTATCCGTCACGACTTGCATGGATTCCAAAGTCGTAAAGATGGTTTTTCGGTCCGCATTCACATTATCTTTCTTTTCCTTATGCTGAATTTCGTGATGTACCACGGTCATACTCGACTGCCTTTTACCGCCCCTATCCCGTGCTCGACGGTGTCTTCCTTGGTTTCTTTGATGGTCGTGTCGGACACGGCGTCAGGATCAAGCGAGTTGTTATTACATCCAGGGTATTGAAATTAATTATCGTTCGATTAGTTACGAAATTAATAGCCGTGCACGCTAAATTACACGCATCATACTACACACATAGATCAGCACGGGCCGTTCGGTCATCGTTCACTGTGTTTGTTTCCTGGGCGTTCTTCCGGTTTAGTTGGCGGGAGGCTGAATGTCATCATCGTCATCATCGTCTAGCATATCGTGGTCCGCGGGGGACTGACGCGGTGGTGGCTGCTTTTTGGCGGCAGCTGCCTTGGGTTCCGGACGTACAGGAGGCGGGCGGGCGGGTTCCCCTTCCTCGTTATCTTCCTCCACTGCTTCGGCCTGTCCGTCCTCTTTGGACGCGGCAGTGGCTCCTTCCTCCAAGTCATCCGACTCTTCGGCGAGGTTGTCGTCCTCCGTCGATGTGAAAGCGTACTCCTTGATGGTGGTAGGGGGCACGATCCTCATCTGCGCGGCCTTCCACGAAATTCCGAACCCCGTGGTAGAGATCCAAATGCCGGCACACTGCACGATCAGGGCGGCACGCGCCCCCTTCGTGTTATCGCACGTCATGATATCGATGAGGTTCTTCTTTCCGTCATAGATCCTCGTTGATATCGTCTTCTCTTGGTCGTTATAGGGGAGCACGGTCTTGAAGGTGGCGGGGTAATCGTACGTGATCTCCTTGGTCTTCTTGTCCTTGGCGTACTTGATGGAGGGCGTGTACAGCGTGGGGATCATTTCGTCCGTGTACTTCTTGCCCTTGAACCAGGCCGCCTTGTTTTTGATGGCCGCTTCGATCGCCATCTCGTCCAGGGTGCTGATCATCTGAAAGAACTTGTTTACGCCGTTACGCGAGTCCTTTTCCTTGAACGACAGGTCGACGGAGTACTTGGTGGGGCCCTTGCCTTCGTTGTCCCATTTGCTGAGACCGAAAGGCAACGGCATTTCGGGCGTCTGGAAGATGAACTTCTCCTTGGCGTAGTTCACGTACACCGTCTTGGCCTTGTTCTCCGGGCCCTTGGGTTCGGAGAGTGTGACCTTGTCGGCACTGAAGTTAGAGGGAAGGAGGATCTGGGTTTCGTTGGACATTTTGCTTTGTCTGGGTGTGAGGTACAGGTAGAACTTGTCTGGGTGTTCAGTGAGCAGTGGGAGGGCTGCTGCTACTGTGCGGAGAGCGGAGGGCTTCTGCTGGGTCGAGAGAAGAGGGTTGTTGTAATTTACCTACGGCACATATCCTTTAAGTGATGCGCGCCTCGAGCTTTTGTGTGTTTGTGGACGCGCGCGTCCTGAACGACTTGAACACGACTTTATCCATGAACGATATATTATAAGTCGGTCATATGTCGTCAGAACGCAAAGTTCGCAGGAGCGGTTGCGGCCCAACTGAAACGACTGAGTTGCCCGGAGTTATATGCTCGGTCATTGGATAGGCCGACTCGTTTGCAGTAAGCCATCACGATGCGCGGATCGATGTAGTTGACCTTGGCCGTCTGGGGCGCCAGGTGCAGCTCCGCCGCGACGCGGCGCGCTTCCTGAGTACGATCAAGAAGCTGTTGATGTTGTCGTGCGTTGTTTTTGTCGTTTTGAATCTTAATTCGCGAGCCCGCCAATGCGATCACGCTGTCCCACACCGCGTCGCACAAGTCTCCGAACGTCGCGTGTAATGCGGTGTGTTTGCGCTCCATGTCGTCTTTTTCGGAAGCGCGTATGAATGTCGTCTTCTTCTTGTGGTTCATCAACCACGCCGCTTCCAACAAGACGACCGCGAGCAGGTCCCGCTTCAGGCGATCATCTTTCTCTTTTGGTTTGCCTTGTGTGCGCGTGTGGGACGGAGCTACCGTGGAGGAGGTGGCGCGCGACAATCTCATGTCGACGAGCCTACTCGCGCGATGAGTGCGCATGACCTTGCACGTCAGGCCGGGGAGCAGTGCGTCGAGGTACCTGTTGACGGCGTCCGCGGTCGCGTGATTGAACAGGAGGTCGTCATCACTATCGTTCTTCTTTCTCTTCAGCGAAGACAGGCGATCGAAGAGGCCTATGGGAACGACCTTTGAGTCGTCAAAGGAAATGTGATCTTTTCCGACGAACCTGAGTCGCACCTCTTTTTCCCCGGTTTTCGGAAGTACGCGCAACATGACGTTCCGTTTTCGCAGAGACGTGGCTCCCACCGTGCCGCCGCTCTCCTCGTCGTCATCATCCTCATCATCTTTCTGATCTGAACGTTGGGTATCGTTTCCGGAGCGTATGCCGAATATTTCGATCAGACGCGCACACGCGGCCAGCTGGGACAGCACCGCATCCTCGGTCTGCGTCATGTCCCTGTCCATGGCGGCGAGGATCTCGGGGAGGTGGCGCTTCAGCTCACGCGCTTTGTCGAACTTTCGACGCTCGTGGTGCTGACGCATAGCCGAGGATCCGTCGACGTATACGTACTTCATGCTCCCGGTCAGAGGGTCCTCCCAGCGCGACAACCAGCTCACGCAGGGGTCGTGCAACACCTCCCGCCACGCCTTACCGCCCGAACCTTTGGGCGGAACCGGAACGGACGCGTCACGGCTCAGGTTGAGACTCACGTCAGAGGCGCGAATCCTACGCCGAATGCGTCCGTTCAAAGGATGCCGCTCACCGCGTCCGATGAAGATACCCGGCTTGTCCACCACGTTCCGAGACGTCGCATAGTCCTGGCCGTCGATGCGCACCGTCGGCGCTTCTGCTTCCGCCTTCTTTCTCTGTCCTTTTCTCGATTTAATGGCCTTTTCTCGCTTCTGTCGAATTTGGTCGATAACGAAATCCCAGTTCCAGTCCCGCGCCCGCCCTTCGCCGTCGCCGCCACTCTTCTTCGGAGAGGAGGCGGGACGCCACATGCTTTTGAGGTCCGTGTCGAAGTTGGCCACGAAAGCGGCGTTCTTGGTGTGCGGGTGGTCGCGCGCGACCATGTCCGCGAATTGGACCACGAACTCTTCCACATCACTCGGAACTCGGAACTCCTTTCCTTCTTCTTTTACTCGTAGTCCGAAAGATGCGGGAGAGGCGGGAAATCGGACTCCCCCGTGCACGCATTCCTTTCGCCACAACGGCCGAACTGCTTTACGCGGGTAAGCGCCCCCTTCATGTCTTTCACGATTTCCATACTCGTCATTGGTCATACCGAACTAGGTAGAATGTAACAACAGTCAGCACACGATCCGCTCACTTTATTTATCGTCTCATAAAGTTTTGGTATCGCGCCGTATGGACGCTGACGGGATCCGTCAGAGCGCCTCCGAAGACAACGGAAATACGCGAAAGCTCTGTACGTCGACGTCCGCGGTCACCCGTACCCTGTTCTCGACGGCGTCCGTCTCCAGTCCCAAGACGACATCGACACGATAGAAACGGTTCGATTCTCTTGAGGCGCTCGGAACGATTCTCACCAGAGCAGGGGCCGGGATCGTTTCGTCTGTATGTGCCATCCACGCACCCAATACCGCGCGAAGGCGTAATTTAACGACGCGTGGTGATAATGTCGTCTTAAATCGCGTTGCAGTATTTCCGAGTGCCGCAGCATCGATCGCGGCTTCGGTGACCGTGTAGTCGATGGTGTTGAACTCTCGACCGTATATTTCCGTGCCGGACGCCGCTCGCGGAGTCGTATACGATGACGAGATCTCATCACTGAATGACAGAAGTCGGCGCTGCACGCGCGCGGCGTAGTGGTCGAGGAGTGCGTGCAACACGGCGGATGGGAGGTGACGGGTCAGGTCCACCGGCACGTAGAGCGCGACGTTCATCGCCCTCTCGTAATGTTCCTTTTCGTAGGAGGCGTTTATCAAATCGTCCTCTACTTTCTCTCTGCGCATCCAGTGGTGACGCCTTTTGTCGGAAGAAATAGACACGATCCTTTCGAAAGACGTCGGACCGCTGTCGCTCTGAGCCGCCGCCTCGACCGCCTCGACCGCCTCGACCGATGGGAAAGAAACAGTAGTAGCCGCCGTTGCTGCTGGCATGCTCCCTCCGAGCGATCCACTTTGTCCGAACTTGGCGGTGGAATCTCCGGCGAGCATCAGGGACGCGAAGCCATTGTCTATGAATGTTTCGCTCTGACTGTCGTCACGTGTCCTCCTAAATCGTACATTAGCACAGATGAAAAGGATGGCGCTCATGAATACGACAAATGTGATTATCACCGCGAACGGTAATGCGCAAGAGGGAGATGGAGATGGAGAGGGCGGGGACATGTGTTATTTATAATAGACCATAGAAACGAAAAAAAAAAATGAAAAATCGAAAAAAATCGGGGTATCTGGGAAAAGACACATCCGGTGACGGATGTATATATCGTAATGATGACACGACTGCGTCGCCAAGTGGCGGTCTAAGTGGAATGGGCGGTTTTCGTTCAGCGTAAGAGAATGCCGTCTATCCCCGGCAGTATTAGTTCATCGATTTATGGTCTTTTACGGTCTATTACCGTCGTTCCATCAGGAAAAGGCGGAAGTGCGAGGGGCGGTTGCGGTATCGGTTGTTGTGTGTCGTCAGAAAAGACGAAAAACCGCAACGTCTGAGGAAGCTCTTCCGGATATTTATTCAGCACGGGACACGTTACACTCTCGAACGTGTGCAACGAAGCAGGAAGCCGCCGCGGAAAGCTGACCAATTGATACATCTCGTTGCAAATCAGGTGCTCGAGGTTTTCCGGCAACACGTCATCGCATATGTGTTTGATTTCATCACAGCCTGTCAGATCCAGGATGCGAAGGTTCGTCAGCTCGCGCAAGTTGGATGGCAACTGCGGCATGCAATCGCACATACAGAGATTCAGGGATTCCAATGACACCGGCAGATTGATCAACTCGTCCCACAGCGACGTGTATGATAGGTTCAGGACACGCAGGTTAGTCGGCCACGTGGAGGGTAGGTTCACAATTTGACCTTCTCCGCTCAAGCCCGTGCACGTCAGTTCGACGAGCGCGGAGGGCAGCGGTTCCGGAAGCCTGTCGATTTCGATGCAAGCATGCGATTGTAATTCGTAGATTAGTAAGCCGTCCGGAAGCGGGTTCGGGTGGTCTCGCAGGTCCTCGCAATCTATGCACTTGAACACTCGCAGAGCGCTAGGCAGGGGTGTACGAATATACTCGAGGCTGTCGCAGTTCGCCAACTCCAGATGCTGCAGAGTATCGGGTAAAATGATGTCGATCGCTGTCAGGTTCGCGCATCCTTTGCAGACGAGCTTTTCCAGCGTCGCAGGAAGAAGAAGGGCGTCTGTTTTCGCTGAGCGGCGACCAAAATCGCTGAGATGACGCCCCGTGAATCCGCTGATATCGAGAACGCGGAGGTTACAGTCTGTGAGGCGGATGTCATGTATCTGTCGACAGATGCCTAATAGTCGCAGAAGGTCACTCGTATGCAAAAAGTTTGCGAGGGGCGTGTGACGCAAGAAGTACGAGAGATGATCACACTCCTGATTATTCTGCATTTCGTTTCGATGCGCATTGAATGATCGACGGACCTTCCTTTTTAAGCTTGGAAAATTTGTGTGACGGGGTTGGCAGATTCCGTATATTTAACAATCCGCCGATTGCGCTTTAGCCTTATACCCTGATCATGGAAATATACGGTTCGAAACCGTATATATACGGAATCGGCCAACCCTATTTGTGTCGTGACCTGGTGCGGACGTGTACGCACGAACAATTACGCCGTGAGCCGTGCGCCTCATAACTCCGAAAGGATTGTGTACACACACACGTCAACAAAGTCGAGAACTGGAGCACTTTTCGAGGTGTAAGGTCACCTACAGGGGCAGGTTCATGAAAAGCCATCCAGGCCCTTCTGGGTGATGTTCGGGTCGATGGTGGACTGCATCCAGGGGCTCACCGCGACGCGCGGGTTGGGCAGGGGGTCGCCGCGGATGTCGAGGCTGGCGTTGCGCAGGCTGGTGCCCACGGTGTTGGTTCCGATGTGGTGCCCGGCGCTCAGAAAGTTTTGGTCCTTGACGTCACCCTGGCCGGCGGGATTCACCTGCGACCACTTGGTGTTGGCGGCGTCTTTGGGCAGCAGCTTCTCCACGCTCTGCACGGAGTCGGAGGGAAAACAGTCGTTGATGCCCGTCATCTTGTTGGTCCCGTAATCGACGGCCAGATTCTGTTCGGTGCTCAGCGGGTCCACGGGCATGACGTCGAATTCTCCGTCGGAGTTCCTCTTGGTGGAAAAGGGGTTCATGGACGGCGAAGGATCGTTTTCCATGACCGGGCGGGGGGCGTCGCTGTAGTTCTCTACCCCTCCACCATACGAACTGGCTCCGTCCACCGAGGATTTGGAGGATTTCGCCTTGGAAGAAGAAGAGGAGGCGCGGGGCATGGCGGCTGCGTACGCGTCGGGAGTCAGGCCAACGTCGGATGCGGAAGGAGGGGACGCCCTGAAGTTTTCGGCCTCGAGGCGTGACTTGTTCCGGTTGTAGTAGCTCACCAGGGCGAACAAGACCAGCGCGGCGAGGATGATCAACAGAAGCCGGATGATAGTTTGGTTATCCATTTAACTTGACGTCGTAGTAAAAAGCACGCGTCTCCGGAGGGGGGAATGGTATTATAATGTATCTGCGATAAAAAAATTCTGCCGAGTTGTACATCATTTCAACGAAGCGCACTGTATATATAATCAATTCCAATAGACGTCGTTTACGATCGATCAGAGTTCTTCGCGATCGATGCTCAGACAAAATCAACACGATAACGGATATTCAAAGTACACTCGGTAAATCGTAATTTGAAACCACGTAGACATAGGTGTTGGATTTTCGTTCTGAGAGGGCTTGTCAGCTGTGAACCGTTATCCGTCACTATACCACGGGGTCCTTATATATATAGGTAAATGCTATGGCACGTGCTGATGATGCGTCACGGTCGTAGTGCTTGCGCATTTCTGGACAGAACCGCAATCCACGACGCGTCCGGCCGGGATGCAAACGAATCAATCAGAGTGAAATTAACACACGGTATTTCGTCGTTTCCTTTTAAAATGGACGGACTATATCACGCACTCGTCTTCCTTCGTGTACACAGAGATGTGATTGGCATGCGAGTCGAATACGTCGCCTCTTGTGCAACGGGAAGTTGAACGTCCCTTTGTTTAGGTGTAGTCGAGATTGATCAAATTTCGATCTTGGTATAAGGGATATCAGGCGTATCTGGGTAAGTGAAATTAATCGAGTCGCTCTATCTAGACGACCCTCATAGTACAATATGTGCATCGTCGACCCAACATTATACGACAGTTCGGGAAGCGTCAGTTTAGTCGCGAACACGTCCATATTGGTGGCACCGCAGTCGGGGACGAATTACAAGCGGCAGCTCACCGTCTACTCCAATCGCGTCCGCATGGGAGGAGACACGCAGTCGGTGGCCATGATCCTGCCGGTGCCCAACCCCGGCCACGATCCCCGCGACATAACAGTCGTCGACACATCTGACGATTCGAATGGAACGTCACAGCTCTTCTCCGCGCTTCGTCCGTTGACGCGCAAGCTGACATTATCATATTCGAACTCATATTTGATGGCGAACGGTAGTATGGAAAAGGGCGTGGAAGCGCGGTCCGTCCTACCGGTACACACCAGCGGATCATACGAGTTTACCATCGTTCCACGGATGGATTATTTTGGACGCTTGGACCGCCGCCTCCTGCCCCGCCCTCCCTCTCCGCCGGTCATGAAACTACTGAACGAGCATTACGGGAAAGCGTTCTCCTTCATCGTCTGCAAACTCTCTGCGGCAAGCGACGCGCAGTACCACCCGCTGGCGTACACGCACCCCGTGATGGTCAGGACGGCGAATCACGTGAACGTGCCCACCCTGTTCGTACCGACTCTCCACTACCACGGTGACGAAGAGCAACGACATACAAAAGACGTAGCGGCCTCTGATCCGTGGTCGACATTGGACTCCTCTTTCGGGCAGTACATGCCCGTAAACGCCCTGTTTGACTCCAGGCATTCCAGGCATTCGACGAACAAAAACAACCCGCACTGGGATCATGAGATTTACGCGTTTGGTGTGAAGGACGCGGCAGAGTTCGGACTGCGTCAGAAAGACGTGGTCATCACACAAGCCGGGTTGAATCAAGCCATGAAAAGTGTTCCGAACAGCTATAAGACCGTTCTCGGAGAAGAGCCGGACACAGCCGCCTTCCGTTTCCGCCGCATGTTCGGCGACGGCTTCGAAAACGGAGACATCTTCTTGGACGCCGTCGTCGAAAGTAATAATGTTACGACGAACAATGTTCCTGTTCATCGTTCTCCTGTTGTTACACCTCCCCTACCGTCCAGGCCGCACTCGGATCCATCTTCGGAGAAAAGTCGTCAGCCAAGATCGGACGCAAAAAAAGAGGGGTGGATGGACAAGTTCTTCAAGAGTTTACTGCATTAGCTGCTCGTTTGATATATCGTGAACGATCTAACGCCGGGGGTGTCCACCCTCACATCGTACTCTTTCACGTCGACACTTTTTTATTCTTGGAGCCTTCGGATATTCGCGCACCACGCGCGGCAGAATGATGCGATCGTAGTAACGGCTCTCGCGAAAGACGCTCCCTTCGAACCTGAATGTGAACGCGGGCCGGTTCAAGTCCGCCGACGCCAGATGATTACGGATGATCGCCAGTACGTCATACGACAGAGTACGTGTTAGTTACGAATTACTCGCTTTAGCCATCGCAACATCAAACGTCTATAGATCCGACATCACTCGACATCACTCGGCCGCGCGGATCAAAAATTCGAGCGGCGGTATCCTGCTTCCGTTCTTTACAGTTTGTTGAGCTTGTGGCCGTATTCTTCAGGAATAAAACTGAAGTGCCATAGCTTTGTGAATTTGGGCCAAATCGAGATGCTGTACGAGTATTGACGAGGGCATCGGTCGCATGTGATAACGTAGTTTTCGGAAATAAAGGGGTGCGATTCCAGTTCCGTAAAATCGGGGCAATCTTTTCGGGCGTTTTTCTGCGCCTCCACCGCGCGCCGTTCCGCGATCTCTTTTTCCGTCAGACGGTCTTCTTCTTGCGGGGAAACGACAGACAGGTGTTCGTGATAGATAATATATATCTTCACTCTCGCTCCGCTTCCGGAAATGTAGGCGGAGACTCGTCGAAATCACCGCCATCCAAGGCGACGGACCCCCTCTCGAGCGCCTCGATGTCCTGGTTGTCAGCCAGTACGAGCTCCTCGACCGCCTCCTGAATCCGACTCACCTCCTCCTGACGGCGCGCCAGCTTTTCGCGCAGCTTGTCCAGTAGTGAGCTCCTCATCGCCTCATAGTCCTCCCAACTGGGCGAGGGAGCGTTATACTCGGCGCCCTCTTCTTCAGCGTCGACTTCGTTCTTTCTTCCGTCTTCGCTGTTATCGTCCGTTTCAGAGTCGGATAAAAACCCGTATCTCCGACTATTGTATTCCTCCGCCCGTGATACTTCGTCTTCTATCGAAGGAGGAGAAGCCGTCGCCAACCTCCAGACCAGACAGAACTGTTGCTTCATGAACTGGACGCCGATGAGTTGGAAAGTGGCGTCGTGGTAGCCGGGCTCCAGCGTCGCCGCACCGCCGCTTACGCTTTTCGAAGCCATGACGATCTTGGCGCACACGCCCATTCCCGCTTCTGCTACCACGATAGGGCGGTGGTAATCGTCGACAAGAGACTCGTCAAGGTTACCGTCGAACCAGCTCTCGAGGTGATCCTTTACGTACGATAGAATAAATTCGTCCAAGGCCATAAGCTGGCGGGCCTGGTCTTTGGACAGAGACAGGTACACGCGGCGAGTCTTGTTGCCGGCGCTCGAGACGCTGGCCACCTTCGCGCTGTCCACCTTGACCTGCAGGCGGCGGCTCTGCGGCATCACCGCGTGACACACGTACATGCCGTCCGCCTCCTTGGGCGCCTTGAAGCGTAACGTCCTACACGCGGCCGCCAACGGAGAAGCGTCGTCTTCGCCCCTGAGCATCCTGCTACGATCCATTTTAGTCGGAACGTTAACCAAGTGGGACGACGGAGCGGATGTCGGAGCGGATGTCGGAGCAGAAGAGGCGTTTTTCGCCTTGCGTGGAGATGTACGGGTGGAAGAAGAAGGCATGGTGCGTGCTGGTGTGATGTGTAATGAACGACTCACGCGTTTATTTCGATATATCTAACGAGGATGTAATTTTGGATCTGACTCAGACGCGCGCACTCGCTCGCTTCTGGAAATGGTCACGCGGATATCGTCAATCTTCTGCGGATCAGTGACAGTACGTCATACGAAAGGGGACAGGTGGATGAGTTTGGGTGACGTCCTGAAAACAAAGCGATATCAAACGACAATATGTCGGCCATCACGTGACGCGCCTCCGCCGCGCGGATCAACAGATCCTGCAGAGAGATCCGACCGCCGCTATTCAGAATTTCGTTTAGGTTGTGGCCGTATTCGTCAGGAATAACTCCGAATACCATGTTGCCATCGACGCAAGATACTCGCGAAGGGTCGAAATCGACGTGCCACAGTTTCGTGAATCTGGGACGGAAGGCGATGATGTATGCTCGTTTGGGAGGAGGGAATCTGTTGGACCCCGGATATTTTTCGTCACATGTGATGTCGTAGTTTTCGAATATGAAGGGGTGCGATTCCAGCGCCGCGAGATCGGGCCATTGCCGTCTGGCTTTGGCCATGAACACTTCGGCCAGTCTCCGCACATCTGTCGAGCGACGACGCTGAATTCTTTGTTTTTCCTCTTCCATCGAGCGAGGATAGGCCTCGAAAATGAGGTTTATGTCGAGTCCTTTTAGTTTCCTCAGAAATACAAACTGTCCAAATTTTAAAAAAAGCAGCACACGAAATCTTTTGCGTTTTTCACCACCGGATGAGGGAGCTCATACCGTGCTTCCGCATGTCCCTTTCCGCCACCTTTTTCCAGGCGTCCGGTCCCGCGAGGCCTGATCGCAACAGCATATCGACCACCTGTATACCGGTGGGTATTCCGCCGGCCTTTTTCCTGAGCGACGCTATGTGATCCGTCTGTTGATTGCACGTATAGACCGATTTGGTCGCTTTTACGAGTGCAACTGAAGCATCCATGTTTGGCGAAAGCTCGAGCGCGAGAGCGAGGACCCGCGGCTGCCACGTTTCCGCCGCGATTTCCGCCATCGAGAGGTACAAATCAGTGCACGAGAACTCTCCTCTCTCGTTTGATACGTATTTAACGAGAATATCCCTGCGGTTGAGCTTTTCGAGTAATTTTCCGAACTCTTCAGCAACAGCGGCCGGGGTCAGCGCGTTCGTGGATGCCAACAGACCCAACTGGTCCTTTTGTTCGCTCGCCTCTTTCTCCAGGGTGACAATCTCTTCATCTTTCGATGTATAGTCAAAGACGAGCGACAGGAGCGTATATTGAATTTGTCGGATGTCGATCAAACGTCGCTCTATCATGTCGAACAAAAGATGACCGTCACCTCGATGTATACAATTGTTTATGGAGTGTACTAACGAAATACAATCTCCTTTGGTCATTTCCGTTGTATCATCGAACAGCTCCAATCGACGCGTGTCGATCAGGAAACGCAACGAGCGAAAGGAGCGAGGAGAGGAGGAATGCCCTTTATAGTCCAACAGATAAGTCAAAATGCAGATGCCTACTTTATCGCTTCTCACGTGTGGTACTCCGATAACGTTATATCGTTTATAATTCACAAAGAATCGCCTGACCAATGCGTTGAATTCTCGTTTCCCGAAACTGTCCACGAAAGTCTCCGCAAAATGGGTATCTTCTGTTCCAAGCACCGCCTGCAGCAGATCGCAAAGGTTCACCTCGTCTAGCCTCTGAAACAGTTCGCTCGAAACGTACTTTCGCAGACTCGAATTGTCGGGGTTCATATAAAAGCGGAGGACTTCCGTCAAGAGCGCCCTCGCAGCATACTTCTGTGTTCATTCTGAGAAAGGCTGCTCAATTGACCGGTGTTCCCAAATCTACCTTACACGGCTGGAATACCAGATTGGGAAACGTCCTTTCCCAAGATCGAACTACAACCGTGTTAGGTTATTTTGCAACACGAATCCTGAAGAGAGTAAATTTATCAAGTTTACAACTTTTTCACACTAGTTTGAAAAAAACATGTACCGTATATACAAACCGTATATATACGGGATCGGCCAACCCTACCCATTTGTGCCATCCTTTCTTTGGTGTCCTGTTCTGTGTATATACTTGACGAGTTCTCTTACTGTCGATAAAAAGTGAGGTAAATTCAGATCCTACTTCAAAATCGAAAGGCGCGCGTAGGCTGTGTACTTATTTACGATCACCTGAAGTATAAGTCGAATAACTTTCGTACCAGTTTGACGTCTTCGTCAAGAATCGGGGATTCGAAATCCCGTGAGAAAGAGAATAACACGGTGGACACGTTGAAATCACGTTTCTTGTAGGAGGGTACATTTTGACGGGACACGATCGCGTGTAATAGGAGAAGCGGAAAAGTCCCATGCCCGTCGCAAAAATCCCACTGGAACTGCCGCGCCCGCCGTCCGCGCGCCAGTTCCGATAAGAAAGGCACTTGACGATCGACACTCGCGTCGAGGTTTGACGGCAGAGGGAACGGAACACGCGTATTCGCGCCCAAATTGTGAATCAGAGTGCGTGCGACCGGTAAATTATCGTGAACGAGTGCGATGATCACGGGGTTGACTTCACCTCGCAAGGAATCGATGTCGAGGGCGCGGAGTGCGTCACGCACGAGAACGTCTGGCCTCGTCGCGATATCGCCGTCCATAATGATTCGGGACTTCAAAACCAGGAGGATCACCGCACTCGGCACGTCTCTCGACGTTTCTATCGACAGCTTTTCACGTAAGCACTCGTGATGTTTTATACGGTTCCAGCACGCGCGCATGAAGCGTGGTGTGACCGAGCTCATATGACGCCCATTGTGCAGTAAACGGACCAGTTGCGCCAGGGCTATGTCACCGGATATGGATTCGTCAGACAGCAGCAGGGTTTCCGAGGCAATCGTCCTGTCGCGATACTCATGGAAGTTCATCGGTTTGCTCACAATCGACTCTGAACAGGCCTGAAATACGTCCCTCTTATCGGAGACGTTCATGGCACCGTGTACGCGCAGTACATCGGCGGATATATCATTGTTATAGGAATCGGATTGGTTTGTCTTACAACCTCCCAACATACCGGCGACGGCGAGCCGCGTCTCGAAGCGCGGATGTGCTTCTTTGAACGTGTCCACAAGTATTCGTGCAGTGTCCTCCTCCAGGCGGGCATATCCGCTCAGTAGTCCGTTCTCGACCTCGAACAACACTTCCGCCGCCATGTTCGCGGGGTGTGTGACACAGCCTTCGATCGACGACAGCAGCAGGGCACGCAGCGTCGCCGCGTGTTTCGTCCCGGACGCGATGAGAGAGAGTCGCTTCCTGACTTCTGGTAGAAGGAGCGGCGATGGCGGCCCGAGGTCTCCGCGCTTCATCGCCAGATTCAGTATCTTGCACGCGACGTCCGGTACGTCCATGATATGCCCAATCGAACGACAGAACAAAAGAAGAAGGGGTTCGTTCTTACGAGACAAGAAGCTCGCACCATGCTCGTTTACGAGAAGCTCCACGATCGCTAGCTCGGACTCTAAACCATCAAATGTTAACCATCGATGTTTACGTGTGACATTCTTGACCAGTGTTTCTACCGCTCGAAGGAGGCAAGCGTCGAGATCGAGACGTACAAGGAGCGAGAAACATGCTGTGGATTCTACAACACGAGTACTACGGAGGGCGAGAGAATCGGCCGTGGTACATGACGAGGAAAGGGTGTTGTGGAAACGTGGCGAGTACTTGTATCCGTCCAATGACGTCGAAGGCTAAACGCCATGCTGGTGCTAAAAGCACCAGCGATAGAGAATCCGCTGTGAAAAAAGGATGATAAACGCTAGAATAAGTCGTTTCATTTCTTTTTTGACGAAGTGTAGTTCGCACTCCAAAATATCCAGTAGATTCAAACTCGCGTGTATCTATAGAACCTCATTTTGCGATATCCTTTTTCGCGCCGATGCATCAGTAAAGGTGATAAGTGGCACATATATTCTTTTAACTTTTCTCAAACTACGTAAAAAGTGAGTGTAATGTACAACAGCTCTATATCTGGTTTCTTTCAATATCATTGTGGATAATAACTTGTACTACTTGTAATACACAATTTTTCACTGTCCCACTTTAAAGTGAGCGGCACTGTATGTCTCGATTGTGTTCATTCGCGGTGGATATTCCCATCTCTCACGATGACTGACGGCGTATCGAAGCATGTGTGATCTCCATGATGATCCGTAGAGCTAATCACGGTGATCATCACGCCCGGACTCGGTCCGTCTTCTCTGATCCGCAGCGCCAGTCTCTCCAAGATACGAAAAAAACCGTCGTCTAAGGGCGTGTTGCTGGCGGTCTCGACGTACGTGTAGATGGAGTTCGCGAGGTTGTCCATATGACGCAGGATCAGGAAAACCACGCGTTTCCCTGGTCCCGGTGTCTCGGTGTTTACAACGTGAATGGACGACTCGCCTCCACGATTCACGCGAACAATCCCCATCTGCAAAGCGGTAATGTCCTCGATCGAATGCTCCTCAGCGAAAAATCTCCGTATTTGGGTCGCCGTTGTTTCGCAGTGAGTCGTAGAATCGTCATCAGAAGTAGAATCATCATCATATCTTTCCACGATAACTTCGTTTACAATTTCGTCGTCATGCATCATCATGGAGGGCATTTTGGCTCAAAATAGTTGATCTTGAATTGATTTGGATTTGCTACGTTGTTGGTAAGGTAAGGTTGATGTCATACTCACGTCACACTCACCATGCAATCTCACGATCCTGCAAGAAAATAGAATGTGACGTAATTACAAAACAGTTCCCAGCTACTCTAACATATGAGAGCGCGATCATCTCCGTCGAATAAAAAGAAAAGGATCCGTGACAGGACGGTGTTGGTGGTGAGTGCCGGAACCTATTGCGACGGCTCGCTCACGGAAGGAGTGTTAGAGGCGCTGTCAGGTTTTCGGGTAGTGTACATGACCGATGAAAACACACTTCCCACGGACAAGAAGCTCACCAGAAAAATCCACACCTTCAAGACGCCGGCCTTCATCCTCCAGGACACGGAGTTGGGTGTGTCGGATCCCTCTCAAAATCCTATGCTGTGGGCCCTGGCCAATCCCGTCCGCGCCCAGCAGGTGAACGCGTGGATGCAGATGCTCGGAGAAATGATATTCGAGCTCGAAGATACTTACCGACCGGACTGCGTCCTGTTGCACTACGGTTTGTTTGCGTCACTCGCTTGGATAGAACGCACCAAGGCGCCAGGACTGATCGGGACCGTTCCGCACATAATTCTGTACCACTCTCCCGGTGTCCCCAATCGCACCGTGCCGTGGTTGTTCGACGGGAGGCTGAGATCCCCTGAATTCCGTCTCTATGACGAAACTTTCACGGACCAGATAATCGATTCTTGGACGATCAATCTTAAGCGCATGAGTGGAGACGACATTCGAAGCGCGACCTGCATTCTGCGTGGAACGCGCCACGCGTTGTGTTGGGACGCCGCCCTCACGGAACCTGTTAAAGGGCTCCTTCCGGGAGTCACGGCAAACCATATTGGTGCATTATTGACGAGTCGCCCCAAAAAAAAGTCCAAAAAAACTGACGAAAGAGAGACCGAACTGATTCGGTTCGTGAGAGAAGCAAAACGGCCAGTGGCATTCATATCTTTCGGTAGCTTTGGACGCGTCGAATGTCTACGGCGAACGGCCACCCTGATGTCGCGAGAGTTGGTACGGAGTTTCGGTTACGCCGTGGTATTTCACGATACGGGTGATCCGGATGCGCCGTCGATCGCCCCGCCGCCTGGCGATGATGACGACGGCGTACGGGAACAGATATACATACACCGCGGATTCGTCTCATATGATGATATCATTCCCTCGACGTCCCTCGTCCTGTTCACGGGTTCGTTGTGTCTGCAGTTGACGTGCCTAAAAAACGCGGTCTCCATGTTGTTCGTTCCCCACCTGACGGAACAATTTTTCTGGGCCAAAAACTATCAGCATTTTACGGGGATACCGTACATCGACGCGCGCAAGATGCTCAGCGATACGTACATACAACAGGAGTTACGATCAGAAGTCGTAAGAGCCATAAGAGAGGTGGACAAAGGTAAAGCACCTGCTCGGCGTGCTTCGGCATTTTTAAAACGCGTGAAAAAAAGCCTGAACACCAACGATGCCATAAATAACCTTCGTAAGTACGTTCTGCAGGTCTTGACAGAGCACGAGCGCGATGTACGTGAAAACGCACTCCAGATGTGATATGGTACGAAAGACTTCGGCCGCTGACGACGTGCAAAATTCTTTTGTTACGTGCGTTAACAGGAAAAAGAAAACAAGGAAAATTGTAGGCGGCGGCGGGTCTCATCATATTTTTCTCATTTCTTCGTGTGACATAAACGAGAAACGTATGATTTCGTCACGAAATGACGGTATCTACGTACACGACTAAAATCATGAGCGGCTTCCTGTCCCGCCTCTTTTGGCCTTTTCCCTCACGAGATAGTCGTAAATCAGACGATAGAACTAAGAAAGACGTGAACGCCGCTTCCGCCTCCACAGCGCTCGCATCCGCCACTTTTCACGCCGTCGAAGAATACGCTGTGAAAGGCGTGTTCGATTGTAAGGTGGTCCGCGTATACGACGGAGACACCGTATGGGCCGCGATCTTTCCGGTGCGAGGTTGCGACCAGGTCAGTCGCGTCTGCTGTCGGCTCATGGGTATAGACGCACCGGAGATGCCGAAGTCGTCATATACCGATAAGCCCATGAGCGACTATCACCGCAGCGCATTCGCCGCGAGGGACCGCCTGGTCAAGCTGTTGACAGACCGCTCCGCGTCATCGCCTTTCCTGAGCGATCACGCCCTGCAGGCCGAAGTTGACGACAATCGCGCGATCTTGGATCGCGGCCTCGAGCTCACACACAAGCGGGACAAGTACGGCAGGTACCTGGCGCGCGTCAGGACCCGGGACGGACGGGACGCGTCAGACGTGATGTTGCAGGAGGGCCACGCCGTACACTACGACGGAGGCCACCGCGATCCTGAACCCGAACAACGATGATATAGAGCCAACTTGGAACAACGCTCTGAAAGCTGTGGAGCCTCCGGGGTAGTACAATAGTTCCGGGGAAAGTCGTAAACCGACTCATTTGTACGATTTCCTGTATTTTTCAGCAGGTACCACCCTTTAGAAAACTCGCGGATTGTCCAATATCACGAACTCCCCGGAAGTATTGTTCTACCCTGTGCGGAGGGTGTTTATTTTTTCCGACGATTCCTCCGTCGCGACCGAATATACGAAGAAAAATTATCATCGACGCATCGTCATTCGAGGTTCTGTCTACGAAGCTTACCTGAAATTCCCGCAAAATTCAAGCGTCATTGCGATAGTATATAAAGAAGAACGTACACGATTTAACAAATGGATCTTACAGAGATTACCAAACAAGCAGCTTCAATAAGAGCGGATAGAACATTGTATCCGGAGAAATCGATCGATAGCTTTCGAAACTCTTATTCAAAATTTGCTCGACGATTTCCTACTTTCTTTGAAAAATGTTGCGATCTCAGTTTTCCTGAAGACGATATTCAGATTTTGCTCGAGTGTTATCTTATCCTTATCACATCTTGTAAAGTCATAAATTCAGAGGATGCACTCGAGTATACCAACCGTGTGATATTCAGAAAGTTTCAACAGCTATATCCACGACGACACGAACAAGGAAAAGGAAAAGGAACACAAAAATTCAATTGTTGTGTCGTATCGTGATGCCTAACAATCAGTGTTCCGAGTGACACGCACTCAGATACAGCGTGAACACCATTCTGTCGATGCTCTTATCCGGGCATAAAACCTTTCTGAAAAGGATAGAAGCGAAAAGGATCGCTTGTGGCCCATGACGTGTAATCTATACGTCGTCCCTGAAGGGCACGTCAATCCGTACGGAGATGATTTCGAAGAAATCGTGCACGATGAAGCTCTACAAGTAGTGATGAACTCACCTCCTGATGACACCTTCGAGACCGACTCTGAAACCAGGTATTCGCACATCAAGGATGCGATCGTTCGACGTCACCGGGCCGCCCTGCGCGAAGAGACGGAGCGCGTGTACGAATCCCATGGCGTTTCGCACGATCTGGTCATCTCCAGGTCCTGGAGAGACGAATTTCCACGTCCGTCTACAGAAGTCGTCAATAGAGTACGATCACGGATGTCGAACGATGACGCGTTCGACAGAATCGGGTTGGATTTCCTTTCAATGAAGCTAAAATCCATCAAATACTTCTGGTGGTGGGTAAGGGATCCCGACTCTGCCCGCAACTGCGCAGACACATTGGAATCTTACTTTCCACACGAAGAAGAGCTCATCTGCGCGGCGAAATGGCTTCGATTCTGGGCCGATAGGAACGCGCGGTTCGTCATGGACTACTGAGCACTATCAGCATACAGAGAAGCATAGGCATGCCAAGCACGAGCTGCGACCCGGCTCCGGTGCCGTTATCCCGCGAGGTCAGAGTGCTTTCCAAGCTGCTCGATTTGCACGGATCTTTGGACTGTGCTCTGCTGTTCGAAACGGTGGAAGATTCCAAGCTGGTGAAAAGGCGCAAGGAGGTGCTCGCGGCGTCAGTGATGATGTGTCCTTGGTGCGCGGATGAGGTTCGCGAGCTCGTCTACGCGATGGATCTGAAGACGGGAAATATGCGCTATTCGCGCGGCGCATGCACCGCTGAACAAGACCTCGTCGCGTCCGTACAAGAAGTTGTGCGCGCGTGGCCGTTTCCCGACATCATGGTGGATGACGAGAGCGTGTATCTGGACGCATTAACCTACGTAAAATCCCTCATCGAAAAAAAAAATTGAATGAAGGAGCACAAACATCTTTTCCCCGCGGGGACGCGCCGTGCACTAAAACATGACGACGGTTACACGGACGCCCAATGTGCGCGCGATATTGACGAAGCACGAGTTCTCGACACATGTCGCAGCGACGATCCTCGAGCTCTCCTTGGCCTCGGGTGTAACGCTCGGATGCTCCAGCAGGAGTATGATGTCGTCAGGCACTGCGTGCGAGGACTCGATTACGGCAGTCAGGAACCGTTCTGATACGGGTGTACGGGAACTGCGCAGACACGTGCGGATCAGGCTATTTACTTGGTTCCTTTTTTCGGTGGAGTACTCGTATTCTTCATCGTCATTTTTGTCTTTGTTTCTGCTGGAAGTGTGGTCGTCGATCATTTGAAGGATCAACTCGTACAAGACGGGTTCCATAAAGTCGATGCTGGCGCGCCAGAACCGCTCGTCATCGTTCCAGCGCTCGAGCACCATGACGAGAGCGTCGTACTTTTTGAACTTCGTGAGTTTGACCAAGACGTCGTCCTGGTCGACACACGACAGCATGTCCGGACGCGCGTCCAACAGTGTGCGTAACATCTGAATATAATCGTACCGGGAGCAGCAGACGAACGACCGCAAGAGTTTGGAGCACGGAGGAATAATGTAGCGTGATCCATCATCTTCGTCGTGGTGATGGCCGTCCATACTTTTCGTCACATAAACGACGAAGACTGTAGCTGTTGAAATTTATCCACTGTCGCGAGAATCATCATACTCAGTGATGCCCGTCATCACCATCACCCCTTTCGGAAGTACACTAGGAGGACCGAAGGAACGGTGCGACCTGAAGGATGATTTAGAGGTCGGGCGATTTCTGCCCGATGGGTGCGAGGTGACGCAGGCGTGGCGGTATTCCACTGCTGACCGAGTCCGGTACGTGTGGTCTAAGTTACCCGATTCGACGCACCCGCTCATCGCCGCGATGAGCGTCGCCTTCATCGACAATAAGACACTCGAACTCTCTCCAGACGTCGTATGGACCGTCGTACTACAGGGCGTGGCGCAACACATCGCTTCGCACGCGCCTCTTCGGACCGCTGAAAACGATTACAACAAGAGGTGTGCACCGGTCCGCCTACAATTATCGTCGTCTCCCTCTTCATCTTGGGAAGCCGCCCTCTTCCAGGACCGTCACCAACTTCGCGGTGGGAGCGAGCGCCACCCTGAACTCAGGAAAGCGTTGGACGAGGTTAAATTTTCGACGTCGTCTGTTTCGCATCGCCTGGTCTTCGACGCCTCTTTATCGTCATCAGATAAATATGTCGTTTCATCCGGAGAGGAAGGAGGTTGCATCGAGCTCTCCTACTTTTGTCGCGGCGGAGGCCGGATCGAACACGAAGGTCAGATCGAAAACGCGGGGGGTATTCCTCAGGTGAACGTCCTGGGTGACGCTCGAGACTGGGACACGTTGGCACGGTCCGCTTTCGCTGTGTTATCCGAGGCCGGGATGGAGTCTTGGAAGAGGAAGCTGGTCCCGACGCTCGCCAAGATCGCGGCCTCTTTCCAAGTAGAACAGTCTGAGGATCGTTCAGACGCCGCGTTCTGGGCGAATATGTTTCGTCTACGTCCCGTGTCAGACTTCGAAGATGAAGATGACGAAGAAGACGTGTCGCGGGTCCACGGATGGGCGACGTACCTGTTCCCTTACAGTTCCACCCTTCGACCCATCGCCCATGACGATGATGACGGCATTCGCCCGAGCGACTTTCCGCGAGGATTGGCGCGTGCCCAATACGCCGTCACCTCACCCGAATCAGTGGATAATGAAGTGAGAGACATGCACCTCGTCGTGGGGCTGCTGGGTGTCGCGCAACACGAAATTAAACACATGATCCGCCCTGAATTGGGGTGGGTCATCGGGCGCGTCACGGCGTACAAGCGCCCCATCCCCACCGGCCTCTTGGGAAGGATGTTCGTCCAGGACTCGAGCAAGATCGACGAAGTCACGCGCGCCTTCCTCGAATCCGCCGCAGCCGACCCTTCTAAAGCGACGGAGTACCCGCAGTTTCTGACCGCGCTCAACTCCGGACTGGGCGCGACGCACGGCGTTCCCAACAACGGCATTTCCTTCGACGCCTTTCGGGATTCCAAGCGACGATTGACGACTGATACGGATACGCACTGACCGGTCTCGGGACATGCCCATATACCAAGCATAAACAGACGTGCGTGATGATACGTTAAATGACGATGGCGCCGCACGCTCCTGACTCTCGATCAGGATCGACGTGGGGAGTTGCGGAAGACGGTGAACTCGAGCAGGAGGCTATGCAAGACGATTTATGCATTTCGGATATTGCGACACTTCATGATCGCAGTGTATCGAGCATATATAATCGTCTACGTTATTTAGCATTGAAACGGGTCGACGACGATGATCCCACGATCTTCAGAAATGTCCTTACAAAATCGAGAAACCGGATGTAGAGAAAAAATGGGGTTTCTCTCGCTCGATTTCCATGTAGATGTGTACAACTCGCGTCCAGAGTACACGGACACCATCCCGTCCGATCGCCGCACGGCCGCGGCCTGCCTGGCGCTCGAAAGATAAGATTGGCCGCAAGCAGTCCGTGTCCGGACACGCGATCTTTTGCCGATTCATACGCTCGCCACTTATACGAGAGCCAGGCAAACGTCAATGTCAGACGCGACGAACCAGCGTTCCAGCGGGACGTGCGGCGTGAAAGAGGCATAGTCGCAGAACGTGGGGTATGTGCCTGACTCGTCGAACAGTTTTCTTCCGATGTTCGCCAGGAGACCGCCGTATAACGCGCTTACCTGAGCCGGGTAAGAAAGCGCGCAAACTTTGTCAGCCCACGACCCATGACGAGGCACGTCGCGGTAGTCATGCCCGATCGAGTTCCATAGATTCGATCTTTCATCTGCCTCGACCGTCTCACCTTCTTCTGCTCGAGGACACGGGAGCCCACACCTGCGGCACTCGTCCGCAAAATAGTCCATGAGACGACATGATGTATCCTGGCGACATTGGAAAGATGGGTCCATCGATGCCAGCGTCTCGATGTGGAGAGATCCTACGTCTCCGGTGCGTCGAGCTTTGCACAGTACGAAAGATTTGATCCTGTGATCCTCTCGGATGCTGTCGAGAAAGACTTCTCCGTCTTCGAGATCTGTATGTGGGTCAAGGTCACCGTCATTATACACGGTGTTCATTTCGACAGGATAGTTATCTGATAGTCTGCCCAAACAGGTTGCGCAATCGCAACGCAGGACGTGCGCGTTCAGCAGCCGCAGGTTTAGGTCGATGTGTCTGTAAAAGTACCTACGCGCGAGTCGCTTTTTGATGGACCACAGCTCTTGTCTGGCACACAACACGTCCCTGTCGTATAGGACCTTCGACGCCAACGCCAGGCGCTCCATGATGAGATGGACGTATGTTCGATATACGAGAAGCGCTTTTTTTTTGTTTATATAATGTTCTTTCTTTCATTCGTTCGTTCGTGGCCGTTTATTTTTTTGATCGACAATAAAATAAGTATGGCGACCTCCGTGATCGCGGCCCGTCTGGCAAAACTTCCGATCGATATACACGTAGTAGGCGTGCCGGAGGGGTCTCGCCACGAAATTGAAGCTGCATTCCGAGGATCTCCTTTTCTCGTGGTATACGAAAGCATAACTCAGACGCGCATGCCGTGCGTGATCACTGCAGGACAGAGTTTCGGAGAAATGAACGGTGGCGTAGACGGCATCGTCAACTCCTTTCTGTCCTCTTACGACTCTTCGGGGGAATACGTGCAGGCCCGCGTCAAACGCGCCATACAGTTAGAATGCGGAGGTGAATTGGGCGTCGGGCAATGCCTGGCGGTGGGTACCGCGCACCCCCGCGTGCGGACCCTGTTGTACACGGCGACCATGCGCGTCGCCGAACCCGTATCTGACACGCTCAATGCATACCTCGCGTTTCGCGCGGCGCTGGTCCAGGCCGCCAAGTCCGACGTGCGAGGAGTCGCGTCCCCCTTGTTTTGCACGGGGGACGGAGAGATGCCGGTCGGGCGTGCCTGTCGTCAGATGAGGGCCGCTTACGACTCTATCGTCTTCGGAAATGACGTGCAACGTGCGACCTGGACCGATTTTCACGCCCACCACCGGCGACTGAAAGCGTTGTGATACGACCGGACATTTTTTCCTCTCCGATTTGCCAAATTTCCCCGTTTTGTACTATCCCTTGTACACGATCCCGTTCGACGATGATTCATTGAACGAAGACACATTGGTGTCATTCGGCTCGATCTCCGTGAGTCCGTCGGCGTCCACAGAGGTACCTGGACCCACCAGAGCGCGACCTCCGCGCGTGACCCTGAGTGCGTTTCCCGTCCAATCGTACAACGATGAGTCGGTGAGATCCACAGAAGACATGGCGTCTACTAAGACCGCGACGTCGATGTTAGAGCGTCCGTCGCAGACGAGATTTTGTGCGTTCACGACGGAAAGGCCCGTCGCGGACAATCCCGTCGCGGCAGTGGCGCTGTCCATCTCGACGCCCTCGAGGGACGCCGTCGAATTGACGACGCGTATGATGACGCCCTGTCCGATATAATCGCCGAATTTTGAGCCGTCCAGCACGCAAACGGATCTCGCGTCAGATATTAACACACACTCGTCGCCTCCGCCTCCGCAACCGTTCGCGACCAACGATCCCCCCGAGAGGAGCACGGACCCCCCTTCGACGACACGTATCGCCCTTGAGGTCGCGCCCGAAAAATCGAGCGTTGCACCTCCTCCCTCTCGGGACGCTTGGACGCACGCTCCGACTCCTCTCACCACCAGACCGTCTGCGTCACTGCCTGTGACGCCCGACACGTCCGCGAAAATTAGACTGGCGCCAGCGCCGGAAACGTGTATGCCATGAATGCCATGCTCTCCACTCGCATCACCGGAGGCGGCGGCGTCGATCCGGAAAGCCAATGTAGGCCCCCTGGCGTCTATGACGCGAATGATCGCGTCCGACGGAGACGCGTCGAATGTTGGCGCCAGTGCGACGATATTATTCCCTTCCACCGAAGAAATGTGCAGGTGCGAATAGTCCCCGTTACGGAAGACTACTCCTTTCGTGAGCTCGTGCCCCTCGTTCAGGACGATTCGTAATGGACCGTGACCGGCACGTTTCGTGCTGACGGAAAGCGCGTCTACGGCTTCTTGCAGATCGGCGAAGTCTCCTCCGGTTCCTACGCTGTACGTGAAGCCTTCCGGCCTGGAAGAGGGCACGAAGGACCCCCCGACGCTGAGGTCTCCCGCGAAGTATGCCCTGCCGTCTTTACCCCGGACCGTCATGCACACTTCGTCCAAATCATTTTCGACGATAAAACCGTGTCCGATGCTGCTCGATCCTACTCGCAACCGACATACCGGAACGTTCGATCCGATTTCATCGTCAGTCGCGACGGGGGGTGCGTTACCTGAAGGCGCCGTCCCGTCGGTCGAAGAAGCCGAATAGAGCACGCTTGATGCATCGCCCAGCGCGTTCAGGTAGATTCCGTGACCGAGCGCGTCCTCTGTGCCGTCCATCACGGACACCTTGCCCATGTGCCTCAGGTCCCCGGAAATAACGAACGGCGGCATATTATCTACGCCCGCCTTCTCTCTTTTCTTCTCGTCGTTTGCGAGTGAGGCATAAAAAAAACGCGGATCCCCTCGGAATTTGCATTAAACGATTCGTTCATTCGACGTCATGCAGAGCGCCTTGTTCAAAGAATACGTGACCGTCCTTCAAGCCCAAGATCCTTCGGGTCATCCGTACGACATGGGTGGCGTCCGCGGTCTCTTTGTCGCTGTGCCACGACAAAGTATTTGGTTTGAGGCTTCGGGTGCGGCGGCGTCTTGCCGTACCGTCGAAGCCCGCACTCGCAGTGGCCAACATTATCATCACCGCCTCACGCAAAATGTACATCGTGGTTCGCGTCTACCTGTATGCGTGTTCGAGTATACCGAAGAGTCCTATTACAGTAGCCGCACCGGCGTTAAAAAAATATCAACGACGCTACACTCGGTAAAATTGATTTTGAAACCACTTGATTCAGTGTTGGATTCATTCTGAGAGTGGGCTCTTTCAAAGAGCTGAACTTTTTCCAGTACCTTTACCCAGGGTTTCGTCATTCTTTACCTCGTGTACAGTGGTTTTGTTACCACCGTCTAACGACCTAATCTTTTGGGTCACACTCTCTTTGACTTACTTCGACTTTCGTAGACTACAAGTTTTTGAACACTGCATCACTTGCAATGTCCGGCACGCGTGAATTGAGTAGGTCTCCCTAATCCTTTCAATCTCAGGCACCGTAGTCCTGCTATTGCACGTGCAGATGATGCGTCACGGTCGTAGTGTTTGCGCCTTTCTGGACAGAACCGCAATCCACGACACTCTATGTAACGCATCTCTTCTTTCTTCTGCTCATTTAGTCTCCAGATGAATATAAAATAACCAAACCATGAAACATGTAATCGAGGGGTTATTTTTCATTGCGAGCGAATGTTACAGAAGGTTCGTAACACCGTTCGGGACGTGTCTGATAATATTCGCCGATCAATTTTCAGTCACTTCGACGTGGTCCGTAGCGTGACGAAGAGGTTGCACAAAACAATATCCGCCACCAGAGGAAAAGATATTTTACGTCGTGATCATTATTCGTATTGGGTGTTGCGTGAAGGAACACGATGGCCTCGGGCGGAAGAGTATCGTAGCATAGTGCTTCCTGATCCCTGCTCTGGTCATGCGGCGCGTCATCTCTTGGCGTTTGTTCGAAAGCGAGACTGTGTATCTGCGATGCAAGAGACGGTCGGACATTCTGCATCGCGTCCTTTGATCGTGGCGTCGCCTGTTTGTTTCGAGTATCTTCAAAAATTCACTCTGTCCGGGGTGAGCGTGGCTGTATTCGACGACGATATCACCTACATGCAGCCATGTGTCATCCTGCCCGCCGTAAACGAGTGCTGCCCGGCCGTGAGAGAAGCTTTGGAAGAACATTTTCAATTATCCTCACATGAATGATCGTTGAGATCTACAGCTTTTTACTCTCGACACATAGACACAAAGCGACTTCAAACAAGTCTGCTACCGGATGATTCGGAGGAGTCAGGACGGGTACTCGTCACTGTACAAGACGACGGACATCTACATTACGCATATCCGCTCTACAGCGCCCTGCTCAAACACCAGTGCATGTATGACAGCAGCAATGGACGCATGGGCGATGACGAGGGCGAGTACGATGATGAGTACAAGGATAAGTGCGAGAACGATCCGGTGTACTATTACGAATTCTACAACATCATGTTCAAGTGTAAACCGGCGGACGTTGAGTTGACGACGGCCATGTACACGCTCATTTCCCACATCGGCGACATCAACCGCAACAGCGGCGGGGGAATGATCTCTCGAGCCGTCGACAAAGGAGGGTACAACCTGCTGCACGTCGCCTGCATGACGCGCCCGTTCAATATCGACTTCCCGAACCCCGACATCGTGCGAGCGCTACTGGACGCGTGCGTGGATGACGCCGAACGTTTGGCGGCCGCGAACGCCAAAAGCGTAGACGGTCACACGCCATTCACCTTGTTGATGGCTTACCTCGGCGAATGCGAGATAGGCGCAGAAAAGTATGTCGAGGAGCATGACGCCCACAAGCTGTCCAGACAGGCGGAGCCACAGCTGGTGAATACGTTGACCACGCTCTTACAGTGGACGAACGAGGACAACCGAAACGCCCGTTTCGACTTCTGCTGCGACGCCCACCAAGTCACTATCATCGGCGATAGCGCGACAGGCACCGCCCTGGACGTGGCGTACTTGCAGGGCTACCCATGTGTCATTCCGGCACTGCTGTATGCCGGGGTCGAATGGACCGATGGATTCGAAAAAGCCACAGAACACCAAGGAGGCAGCGTGAACTCCAGGGAGTCGGCCGAAGTGACGCTAGACGCTCTGCTCGACCCCGCTTTGCCCGCGCCTACGCGAAACGCTTTGCGCGATTTAGTTATCGGGTGCATGTTGCAGAACGTGAACAGCTCTTGATTATTATGGCCGCCGAATACCTACACTTGCGCTCATAGATCAGGCAGACCTTTCGAATCGCAACTATTGGCCACTTCATTTGATTGTTTATCGTGTATATTGGCGACCCCATGATAACGTCTACACCGCACCATATTGGTTAGAATCAAATGACGGTGGTCATTTCATCCTATTCGATCCATTTAATGGATAAAATCTGCGTCATCCCTGTCAGTTTCCGAATCATTTCGCTGTGCGTCGAATATTGATACGCTTTGAGTGAGACTATCACACATGGTAGACCTTCTCGCCTTACATGACGTACACGCGATCAAACAAGCGTAAAAAAAGTTACGATCCAACACGGGTAACGCATGTTCGGATTGTTCTTTCGTGGCATGTTTAGGATTCGTAGTCTTTTTCCCCTTGACAACATTCATCGGATAGCATGTATAATTATGACATCAGTACATGCTATCCGATGAATGTTGTCAAGGGGAAAAAGACTACGAATCCTAAACATGCCACGAAAGAACAATCCGAACATGCGTTCAATGTCATTTCATGTCGACGTGTGGAAGGATGGCAGTGTCTGATGGTGTATTTTGTGGCCTTAACCGGCATGAAAAATACGCTGAGAACTCGCAATGAACGATCAGGTCCCGTAGTGACGTTTTCATAGGCTAAATTCCCGTATTGAACCATCAGATAAGTGCTGAAACGAACGTAACATCTCGAACGCGAACATGTACCAGCGCCCTGATGTTTCTTCACGAACGACCATGAAATGCAGAGAAGTAGCGATCGTGTCCAACAAGTACACCAGACCCGTTCCGTTATTTTTTTCGTCGCGGTCTTCCACGATACCTTCTATATACAAGATGTCCCCGTTGGCGTTGTCCGCTCCGTACCTGAGCGTGATTTCGTACTCGGGCACATTATTTTTTTTATGCTCGGTTCTGTCGAAGCGAAGTCGGCCCATGTCGACTTACACACGTGGTCACGCACACACGCCTCGAACGAAGACGGGGAGCTCAGTTCACCGGAGAGGTTGTCTTGGCGTCGAAACAGTCCGGTGTAAGAATTTGCATCTGTGCACTCTTCTGTATCCACATACGCTCGACGTCGACTTTTGCGTAAGAATTCGGGCAGCCTCATACCAGTTTCAGGATGAGGCATAGTGAAGTCGATCATATATACGACGGTACCGTCTTTTTTTCGGATCTTAGGTACGCCACACGTATCTCGTTCGTGGCTGTCTAATGCAAATCGCACCGGCTTTAAATATACGACGTATTCATCTTCTTTTCGTACCATCTCGTTGGTACAAGGGGATCAAGTCTTCCGGTTCTTTAAGTAAAAAAAAGGACGATCGGATGTGTACCAAACCGTTATGCGAGCTCTGCTCCGCGATCGTCATGCCTGACCGCATGCACTGCACACTCGGCACCGGGGAATTTTCCTGACGAAAGAAAGATAAGAGATAAAAAGCGACGTGTGACTTTTTGCGTACGTCAAAGGAACATGAACTTCATGTACGTCCACAGGTCTTCGTAGTGATTCGGGACACACGGTCGAATGAAGGTGTCATCCGCTCGAAGTCCGAAACTGTTTATGGTGTGTCTTCTATTGGTCTTCTTCAAAACGATCTTCAGCATTGTATTTGATTTCACGGGTATTTCCATCTTGCCATCGTTGTTCTCCATCTCTCTGAATATAGACGCAGTGTCTGTCGTCACCACGTATTCATGAGATACGTGTTTTACACGATCATCGACATCATCTGACTCGTTTTGTTTTTTCCAACCCGCACGACACTTGACTATAAACGAGATAATGTCATGTCGCCCGTCTTGTTCACCGTAATTGATCGGGGTGTCCAACTTGAGGTTGTTATGTGTCCGTGTCTCGTGCTTCTGTACGGGAAATGTTACATCTCCGATCTTACGACCGTCTTTGTACACAAAGCATCTTATTCTGAAGTCCGGAACGTCTCCATCGGAAAAACCAGCTAACTTTTTATCCTTCAATTCAGACACGCCACGCAGAAGACTTGAATTGAGGTTGTAAGTATGTACCCGAATATCTTCTTCACAATCTTCTTGAACCTCGCGCACTAGTCTGGAGACGTTGTCGTACATTCTATATAATAATAATGATAATGACAGGAGTTAATTAATTTTACCTTATGACGGCTTGTAAGTGTTATCGACTCTCTTTCAAAGAGATGGTCGGGCCACCTCGAGCTTTAGTGCAAACGTCTTGTAAATTTCAATTTTGTATACAAGAGTTCGGGATGTATTTTCGTGTTATGTCGTATCAATTTTTTTAGTTTTCATTCGACTTATTTACGACCGCTGAAAACGGAGAAGGATCGGATAATTGTCAATTTTCGACTCGAGAGCGACACCTGGGGAAGAGCGGGCGGAATCGCATGCAAGCATTGAGAGGCGTAATATCTAATATATCTTACTCGGTCAAATCAATTTTGAAACAATGATGATAGTCTAAGCTTTCGTACTGAGAACTCGTTTACATCGAGGTGGATCGTTCGCTAACTACTATCCGGACAGTTCCATTTTATTGGCCTAAAAGATGTACAGTGATCGTTTATTACTTACCACTTTCTACGATCTCGCCTTTTTTTCTTTCTCGTTAACTTACTTCGTAGATTTCAATTTTGAATGCAATATGCATGTTCGATATGACATTGAACATTCTATTCCACGTGCGCTGCTGGTCGCTGTTATGCAGCAGCGTAAATATCACATTCGTATGCCATGAACGTCAGGCACGCGCAACAACTTGTAACCGTGCACAAAATCCCTGCTCGGAAGGCCTTCTCCGTCTATTTCTTTTCTCGACGACGATGAAGAGGAACGGTCTATCAGGGCCCAAGCGTGTTCGAGGAGCTGGCGCCAGGGGCGATCTAAGCGATGTCCCCAGTGTTCGACCTTGCGTAACAGGTCGGGTCTGGTTCGCACCCAGCTATAGTGGTGGAACATGGGAAGGCCGCCGTCTCCGAGCACACCGCGTTTCACGCGTGCGATTCCGAAGGTGTGGGCCAGTATGCCGTCCCTTTCCCGGCGGTCCTGCAGGCCCTCTACGGTCACGCTGCTATGAGGGAGGAGCAACACGGAGTCCTCCAACGCGTCCGCCCGTAGCGTGGGAAGCAGGAAGTACCAATAATTGCTGAGTTTGTACGCTGTGCTCGGCTCTAAGTTGGTGTTCGTCACCCCTTGCTGGTTTATCCAGCACCGCATGGCTTCTCCGTCGGGGATCTCGTCCGCGTCAAGGAACAGGACCCACCAAGGCGATACGGATGGGTCCTCATTGTTTTTGAGGGCCCCGAATCCGGTCACGCGAGCGGAGTTATGATTGGCGCAGGAGTTGTTGCCTTTTGACTCGTATTGCACGAATTGGAAAATACCGGGGTGACTTTCATCGAACTCGTGGCGCAAGTCTTGAAAGAGGTCCAGGTCCTCGGGCTCTCCGGAATACAGGTGGGAACAATAGGACACGGCGACGCGAGTCGAAAACCGCGCGCATTCTGACAGGAGCCTACGCAAGAAGGGGCGCTCCAAACTTGAGGCGCTGACGCAAGTCCGCACATCCCTCATCGCCGCTACCCCCTCTGTTCTCATGCGCGCAGACATATATATATTTACACCTATTTATGGTGTCGGGACTTTAAATCGACTTTTTCTTTCGTGTATTGTACGTGCGCGAATACGTGACGCAGGATTCGTTTAAGTAGAATCGCTCGTGACGGGTAAGAAATTGACGAATGCCAGGGTGCTCGATCGCGTAATGTCGTTATCATCATCGTCAGGCATTCCTCCGGCGTACGGAAGAGGATCCCCGGCGTCGTCTGTTAGGGGGTCCTCTTCTTGTTTTTCCCCACCTTCTTCGTACCCTTCTATCCCTTCGTCATAATAACCATCTCCTCCTAACGACGGGACAGGGTTTTCCGTGGGAGGAAGAGCGGTGTACGTGTCGACCTTTTCATCGGGATGTGCCTCTTCATCTTCTCGAATACGTGCCCTCTCGTACACGTCGAGCAAGGCCCGGGCCTGTTCCGCGCTGGCGTGTGACACGAACTCTTCCTCTCCCGCTCCTTCGTCATAATTATCGCGGTGTCCTGTCCCGTCAGAGGCGGGATCAGAAGAAGAGGCAGAGCGACGATCTCGCGTTGCGTTTTCCGCAGCCATGCGACGATACCACTGCTCGCGTGCCATGGCCCTAGAAGAAGAAGAGGACGTCGCGTTCCCTGGTTTCGACGCCGTTTCCGCGCGAAGGGACCAGGGCAGGATGCAGTACTGGCTGTTCTCATGGAGAAGGACGTTGAACAGGAACAGGAACGCCGCGGTCATGCAAACCGAGACCACGATGTCTCTCGTGGTCACGAAAAACATGCAGAACACTACCACTCGCTTGAAAACGACGTGTGATAGAAGGCGCTCGTGAGCGGGAGACAGGTCGCTCAGCACGTACCTCGATCCCATATTGACGATGAGCATCGTTATTCCCATGACGATCTTATTGCTGTTGAGAATCTGCACCGCGTCGATCATGGTCATCGCCCTCTTTTCTCTTTGCTTTTGATCTGGGGGAACATTTATAAATAGGGCGGAGCGCGTACGGCGGAGGTTGCGGTTCGATCATCGCACCAGGTGCTTGCTGCGTATGTGTCGGGAAGGGCACGTGCGGTCAACGGAGCGCGAAACTTTTGTAGCCAATTGGTAAATTAGATCTGTTCGAGCGACAAGCCGGGAATACGAAGGTAACGATGTCTTCGATGTACATGAGTCCTGTGCAGGCTCTGAACACCAAGATAACGTCGTTTGCGGCGACTCTGGAGCAGCTGCAGGAATCCGTAAAACAGGTCCGGAACAGTTGCGGCCTCGACCGGGAGAGCGGTGGGCAGGAGGAGGAAGACCACCTTTTGCGCGTGCGTATCCTGATCGACGAGGCGTGTACTCTGGTGCGCGCCAACTTCAAGGAGGACCTCCGCAAGGAGCGACACCTGTTAGACGTGGCCATGACGCACAAGTGCGAGCACGCCATCACGCAGATGATCCGCGACAAGTTCGAGCTGCTGTCCAAGCGGTGCGACATCCTGGCGGAGGCCACCTCCTGCAACAAGACAGTGGCGTCCTCTACCGAGACGTTGACGACTCACAAATCGACCACGGAGGAAGACGATGCCCAACAGCAACAGCAGGCGAGCGTCAACGGATCCGTGACGACGGCACGCGCTTTGGAGGTCCTCCAGGGGGATGTCGAAAGCATGAAGAAGCAGGTGCTCCAAAATTGTACGACGTCAGAGTCGGTGAGTCAGCCGGACTTTGAGGGACTGAAGGCCGCGTTCGAGGAGTTCGTCGCGACTAACGAAGAACTCCGGAAAAAAGAGGAGCGCGACAGACAGGACATCGTGACCAAGTTGCAGGCGGAGGTGCAACACGCGAACGAGCGTAGGGACAAGGACCGTGTGCGTTTCAATCAAGAGATCACGGCGCAGAACCGCGTTATCGACGACAAACTGAAAATGATATCGGCCTCTCTACACGCCCTGGACTGCAAATGCGAGAGCACCTGCTCCGCGTTTCGCGACGACCTGGCGGCCTATAAGACAGAACTATCATCATCGAAAGGTTCGGTAGGTCCTGTCGCCCCACAACACCCTTCACCTGTCCACGAGGAAGAGGCAGCGGCAGAAGATGACGAAAATCCTCCTCCCGCTGCCGCCGCCTCGCCTATCACGACCAATATATCGACCGCGAACACTGCAAACTGCGACGAAGACCACCCGATTTCCCCAGAAGCTCCGGAAAGTATCCAAGGCAAGAAAGCGCCAACAAAATCAAGCGGCACGAAGGGTCCGAAGAGTATTCGAGCACGAAAAAACAACACCCTGCGATTATAAAAATATTGAGCACTTCTGCATTCGACGACGAAAAGACCGAGGTCAGCCTGAATGTATAACTCGGTGACGTACGCCTGTCACTCTCATTCTCTCACTCTCTCACTCTCCCTTACTAAAGGAGTTGTTGACACTCGCGCGCACAAGATTTTTTAAGTAGAAATCCCCCATCTGAGGAGAGCATTGCAGAGGGAGGGAGGGGCGCCGAGAGCAAGCCATACGATTATGTCCCAGATGAAAAGAAAACCCGATAAAACTAACGAAGATAAACCCCAACGATTGCAACGACGACAACGACAGCAGAGGGTCGCGGTGTCGCCCCCTCGTCCACTCTCGTGTGATCTCTGGCACATCAAAGAAGGCGACTTCAGGCTCTCTTCACCCTTATTCGTGGGACGTTTGCGTGAGATCGACCGAATATTGAAGGGCATATTTCCGAATGGATTACGGACTATTATGCCAGACAGGGCGATCACGTTGTATGCAACCTTTATCTCGCGTTATTTTGCCTTCGGCCGAGTCAGCCGTTTTACGGATGGGGACGAAGATCTGACGTCTTACATATCGTCGTGCGTGCCCTTACCGGCTGCGGTCTTAGCAACGAAGAGGTCACCGGACCTGTCTGATCTATACGAAAAGGTCGACGTCGAGGGTCCTGGCGAGCAGGATGCGCAGGATACGCGGAAAGAGCGAATAAGTCTGTTTGTCATAGACTTGTTCGACGCTTACGTTTACGATACAGACTCTCCGTTTTTGACGTCCGAGAGAACGTCGCCGTCGACGTCTAATACTGACCGTATTTTTGAAGATTTGGCGTCTGCCGCGAGAGATGTCTTTCGTCAGGATCCCGCATACCTGACAAAAACCGTGAACGACCTACTATCAAGGTATGCCCACCTCGTTAAAGATAACGACGCCGTCAACAGCGATCTCGAAGAATGCGTTCTCCAATACAGGAGAGCCAAGAAGGACGTCATGGTGGAGACCCTGCTACGCCGTTCTTCCCCCGCCAATCTCGAAAAAGAGAGGGGTCGAGGTTCTGTATTCGGAATCATGAACGTCGTTATAGAAGATGATACCTCGAATGTCTGGCGCCGTGCGACTGCAATCGTGTTGATGACGCCAGATCGAAAAGCATACGCTCCTGGATTTGCCTGTCAGTTTCGGCTGTCTCGAGAAAGCGTGTATGACTCAGTGTCGTACATACGTGACCCCTTTGGGGAGTCTCCGGCTCTCGCCGTGCTCGCACGCCAGTTTTTTGAGAGCGTGTGCACTCCGCCCGTGTCCTCAAGCATCGGTAACTGGTCGAAAGGAAAGAACAACATTCGGAGGATACTTGTGGCGGATAGATTCACGTGCAAGCGTATCAACTGGTCATATACTTCCGAGCATCGCGTAAAGGTCGACTGGGATTCCCTCCTCGACGTCGTGGACAGGCCGTCATGAGATAATTTTTTGTAGATTGTTGAAGGGTTTGTTTTCTTTCCAAGAGTCGAAAACAATGTATGTTCCCCCGGGTTTATCGTCGTCATATTGCTTCAATACGGGGCGGACATGTACGCAAATGACGCTGAAGCCGTGAGATTAGTGACAAGAAATACACCGTTTCACAATCATGCGTTGAAAGTCCTTTTGAGATACGGATTGAACCCCAATTTCAATGATAGAAATCTGATATGGTGGTCTGTGCACGAAGGAGATATAGAGAGCATGCATCTACTCGTGGTCAGCGGAGCTGATGTACACTCGAAATACGGGAAATATTCTACGTATCTGGATGTATCGTTGGATCAGTTCGATGACTGTGGCAAAATTGAGCATGCTCTAATGAGCCGCATGTTGTTCGACATGGGAGTGGAGTGCTCGGAAGAGCGACAAGAGACCCTACAATGTGTGATGTCCCATGTGGGCTTTATTGGGAGCTCACCGAGTGCGACGTGATCCTTTCTATGAAAATAGAAACATCATTCGTAATTTATACTTCAACTGGAACACATCTCACATATGCCGTCATTTCGTAAAGAGCACGCCGGGGCGGAGGGTGTGGGGCGGTTGGGTGTGTTCGGGTTGGAGTCAGAGTCGGCGGGAAGGAGAGCGGGTGCCGGAGCCAAAGCACTCGCTGTTTTTTTTCTATTCGTGCCTGTCCCGGTGGTCGTTCCGTTAACTCCCGTGCGCAAGGCCTCGCTGGCGGGGTTGCTGCGCAGGTAGTACATCCCGGTTTTGAGGCCGTTCTTCCAGGCGTACAGGAGCGCGGAATACAGCTTGCGGGAGTTGGGCGTCGAGAAGAAGAGGTTCATACTCTGGCTTTGATCGACGAAAGGCGCGCGCGCCAACGCGTGGTCCATCAGGCTCTTTTGCGGGACCTCCCACACCGTGCGGTACATGCGCTTCATGACGTCCGGCAGGCCCTCCATGTCCTGCACCGATCCGTCTTTGCGTATGAGGTACTGCATGGTCTCCGCCTCCTTCCAGGCGCCCGCGTCCATCATGTCCCGCATCAGGGCCTTGTTCACCACCAGGAACTCGCCCGACAGCGTGGTGCGCTTGAAAGCGTTGCTGTGGTACGGTTCGAAACACTCAGAGTTCCCCAATATCTGGGACGTCGTGGCCGTGGGCATGAGCGCCGTCAACATACTGTTGCGCGTGCCGTGCTCACGGACGGCGGCCCGCATCGCGTCCCAGTCCCAACGCCTCGAGAATCGCACCGGGCGATGCGTCTTGTGCTCGCTCTTGCGCATCTCCTCGTCCCACAGGTCCATCTGGAGCTTGCCCTTCGAGAAGGGCGAGCCGCGGAAGCGCGGGTACGGGCCGTACAGCTTGGCCAGCTCCACCGACGCCTCCAGCGCGCCGTGGTAGATGGTCTCCATGACCTCGGCGTCCAGCTGTAGCGCCTCTTCGCTCTCGTACTCCAGGCCCAGGGCGCAGTACAGGTCCGCGAAGCCCTGGACGCCTATCCCGATGGGACGAGCGTCCATATTGGAGGACCGCGTTTCAGGTGTCGGATAGAAGTTGGTGTCGATGATGCGGTTCAGGTTGTAGGTTATGAGTTTCGCGACTTCGTGCAGGGCCGTGTGGTCGAAGTGCATCCCGGGGCGCCTCGTGGCGGTGTGCTGCGTCGCTTTTCCGCTCGGTGATGTGACCGTGTCAGTGTACGACTCCACAGGCGCCCACGCGCCCTTGACGTAGCGGTTCACCGCGATGGACGCCAGGTTGCACACCGCGTACGTCTGGTGATCCGAGTATTCCGTTATTTCGGCGCACAGGTTGGAGGACTTGATGGTGCCCAGGTTCTTTTGGTTGCACATCGCGTTCACGTTGTCCTTGTAGAGCACGTACGGCGTACCGGTCTCCATCTGACACTGGATGACGTGCTGCCACAACGCCTTGGCCTTCACCTTGCGCACGTACTTCCCGGAGGTTACGTAGCTCTCGTACAGGCGGTCGAATTCCGGCCCGTGCACGTCCTGCAGGCCGGGGCACGCGTCCGGGCTCATCAGGTACCAGTCCCCCTCCTCCGCCACGCGCCGCATGAACAGGTCCGGAATCCAGAGGGCCAGGAACAGGTCGCGCGCGCGCTCCGACTCTGCGCCGATATTTTTACGCAGTTCGACGAATTTCCAGACGTCCGCGTGCCACGGCTCCAGGTATATCGCGATGGATCCCTTCCGCCTTCCTGATTGATTGCAGTACCGCGCAGTCTCGTTAAAAACTTTGAGCATCGGTATGATACCGTCAGATTTACCGTTGGTCGAAGAAATTCGACTGCCCTCGGCGCGGACGTTGCTGACGTGGACGCCGATGCCGCCCGCCCATTTGGATATCTGAGCACAGTCCGCCAGCGTGCCGTAGATGCCCTCCAGGCTGTCCTGGATGCCCAGCAGGTAACAGGAGCTGAGCTGCTCGAAGCGCGTGCCCGCGTTGAACAGCGTGGGCGTGGCGTGCGTGAACAGGCCGGTCGACATCGCGTCGTAACAGGTGCGGATGCGGCCCAGCGTGAAGTCCGCGTCCGGGTCGCCGTGGTCGCCGCAGTTGACGGCCACCGCCACGCGCATCCACATGTCCTGCGGGCTTTCCACGCAAGTGCCGTCGACCTGCATCAGGTAGCCGTGCTCCATGGTGCGCACCGAGAAGTAATTGTAATTGTAATCCCGCTCGTAGTCGAACATGGCGTCGAGGCGGGATGCGTGCTCGTTCACAAAGGCCAGGAAGGATGCGTTGTACGTCCCGGGTACGCGCTCCTCTATGAACGCCACCTTGTTCGAGAAGGGTGCATACGAGTCGTGCGGAAGGGACAGCAGACACCCTATCATTTTGTGGATGTTGGACATCGAGATGCGCCCGGCGAGGATGTCGTACGCATGGTCCTTGTTCTGCAGAGACACGCACACCCGGGCGGACATGTCGTCCAATTGGGACGTGGTGATCCCGTCATAGATGCCCTTTATGGTCTCGATCACCACTACGTCTACGTCTACGTCGAGGATATGTCGTGCGTTTGTCGCTTCCTCTTTCTCGATATCAGAAGACGCAGCGCTCGTCTTCTTCTTCCCTCCGCGGCGACATAACTCGATCAAGCGTTCCTTGATCTTGTCGTAGGACACCTCCACGCTCTCTCCTGATCTGTTCTTCACGCGCATCCTATCCTCCCTTCCTTTCCTACCTAAATGAGCCATGGCTTTATACCCATATTTATATCGTATCTCACGGCACCAGCGAGACGCATCCGCGCTTACGAACACTATAATGTCGGTGTATGTCGCTCGCTTTTGTTGTCAGGGGGCCATGCGCAACAGGTACAGGGCCTGCGCTACATGACGCACCATGTCGTCCCTGACCGCCGCCAATGCCACGTTCCCCTTGCACGCCTCGCCTATATCTCCTCCGTCTGACATGGATCTATACGCTTCGTTGAGTATCGCCTGGAAGCGTTGGCCGTCGTCATCACCTATCGCGCGCACCTTCAGCGTGAGCGTGGCAGAGGAAGAAGCGCTGCTTCTCCTGTCCGGTGTGTTCTGTGACTGTGTGGCATTACTTCCGCCGGTGTTACCATTGTTGCGACCCATAGAGGTGACGTTGTTGTCGGTAAAACTGTTATTTTCGACCACGGCCTTCGTCGATCTCGAAGACGGCCCGGTCACGTTCGCTACGGTGTTGACGTCCGCAGACATGATGAACAATTCAATGAAGCGGTCAATCTGCGGCGCTATGTTCTGCACCAGTTCATGTGTGACGAGGTGCCTGGAGTAGCTTTTGGTGAGCCAGTGGTGTACCTTGAGCTCTGTCTGTAGCGTCACGAGATAGACGATCAGACCGCGGTTCCCGGTCGCATCCCTGATCAAGTTCCGATTGTTCTGCATAACTCGGTGTCTTTGCTATATATACATGTAAAAAACAAACAGTCGAGCGCATATTCGATCTCAGAATGAAATCAGCTGTAAACCAACGGCGGAGATGTCATCTGTATCTGTCTGACGACGCTCAAACGTACAGGTCATGCGCGGTCCAGGAGTGGTCGAAGGACCGCGGCGCCGTTCCCTTTTCGACGTCCACGGCGCGCAGGGCGTCCGGGTATTTGTGTCGCAGCACGCGCAGCATGCGGTACGTCCGCGCCTGCACCTCCCGCGTCACGACCTCCAGGTCCGCGCAGAGGATGATGGGCTTCGTGAAATATAGTTCGTGAATGGTGTTAAGGACGCGGAGGTGGATGTCGTACATAATCGTATACTCGTGGCGTATATTGACCGAAAGGGGCCGGTTCAGCAGGCGCGCGTACCGACGGTAAAACTCGCCCAACAGGCTGAGCACCATGCGCACGCGATGTCCGTCGTGTTGGTTGAACGGCCGGAGCGCTTTCAGGGCGGACACCAGGGTCGGGTCGCCGCGGATCCAACGGTGTGCGTTCTTGAGTTTCCCGACGCCGTACAGGTCAGGTATAAGTTTGACTTCGTCGTCCGGATATATTCCGATACTCTTGTCGTGTGCATCTTCATAGATCGCATCCACTGCATCCGTCGTCGCGCGAATCTGTTCGTGAGGCGAGTGGGAAGACACGTTGCTCTCGTACAAAAACAGCATGACCGCCGCCGCCGCCACCGCCGCCCACGGCCACGCCCGTGCAGCACTATCGTGTATCGCCAGTACGCCAGCCACCGCGACGATCGCCATGAAGACGAGGTCGAAGCGGTCCAGCAGGACGCCGGCGTTGAACCGACGTGTCACACTTGTAAGGTGGTCATAGACGTCTGATGTCACGGCGGAAGTGGCTGACGGCGCGGATCTCCGCAACCTGTCTCGACGACCCACGTCCATCTCCATGACACACGACTCGCGTTTGTTTGATTCACACAATAAAAATAAACGTAGGGTAGGCCACGCGTCAACGTCGCGTGGACGATGATGCGGCGATCGACCAAAAAATACGTAAGCAGTAAGTATAAGAAGTGGTTCAAGAGCAAACGACTTTCTATACGGTCATCATGGCAGATCTCGGATCTTCCGCCGCTGCCGCAGTATTGTCTGCCGACAGGTATGACGCTCCCAAGGCGCGCGAGTACCACGACCTCATGGACATCATCGAGCGCCGTGGGAAACACGGGGAGGAGGTGTACGGCAATCTCATGAACGTGGAGACGCGGGTGCTGGACACCGTAGACCGTGTCGTTAACGACTCGCGCCTCCAATCCGTAGAGCAGAGCAGCTTCCTGAACATGTCGATGTTTGAGATCGCGGGGCGAACGGCGCAGGTCATGCGGGACGTGTACGTCGACATGTACCGCGTCCGCTCCGTCCGTGATTTTCGGCGCGCCTTCACCAAGAAGAGCCGCCCCTTGTACCTGGGGGTCGTAATCGTTCTCGTATCCGTCTTGCTCATCGTGCTCCAGGCCTCCAGTCGTTGATGTATGCTGTGTACAACTTACATTTGCGCTCATTTAAAATGGGACAACGATGGAGAGGTTATTATTAACGCGGAAAAAATAGGCATGTTGTTTTCGCCGGACTGCTTCGACTCAGTTCAGCTCGGATATTTGAACGCTGTCTTGAATTATAAATGGCTTGATCACGATTATTCGATCAAACGACTGCAGTGAGTGTGTGAATCCTGATTATCGTAATTAGTCGTTCGAGTTCACGACTGATTCGGCAGGCAGTCACAGACACGGTTTTCGTTTTGACATCCTCACGGGTTCCGGTAGCTGTGTTACAGTCGATCTCAATAAAGAGGAGCGTTCCGAGTATATTTGCCCCAGATGGTTGAAGGAAGAAAAATAAGGTCAACTTCTCTCGTGTAATTCAAATGGGGTGCTGTAATAGAAACACTGCTCAATTCTGCCCCATGTAGTTCAGACTAAGCACGTACTTCTTCACCACGATCGGTTTGACGTGCACCTTCTTTCCTCCTGTGTCGATCTCTTGTTCTGCTTCTTCACCGTCGACCTCTCTCAATAGGAATTCCGTGATTTCATTCACGCGAGCGCTGTTCTTTGTTTCATCGCTGATTATCTGGTCAATGTTTTCGATCTGATCCTGAGAGAGAGAGAGCTCCTCTCCATGTTCATCGTTTTCTTTGCCGTCTTCACCTTCATCGGTTGAAGATGCCTCTCGTACTCGTTCAATGGCTTTGTTAATCTCGTCGTTCCCGTCTGTTTCATATAACTTCAAAGTTCCCTTCTCCGCCATGTCCCTGATATCTGACATCATTTGTGCTGGGACCTGTTCGGGAGTGAAAACAACGATTTCATCCCGATCATCGTCAAGCACACATTCCTGCGCCTCATATTCGGCGATTCCGCTGAACTCATTTTTGTTCAGTACAGGTAGTTTGTGTTCCGAGTACACCAACACGTAGATGACGTGAATGTTTGCAGTTTTCCTCCTTTTCTCTGGGTGGGGTGCTGTGGTGCGAGATGTACTCATTGTGCAGATGCAGAAGTCGAAATTGAAATGTTACAATCGCTTGCTTCAATTTTTTTTACGACATCAAGCGACGGAGGGACGCGTGCCTCAGCCGTGAGGAAGCCGACAAATGATCGAGTAAGCGTCAAATCTCGAGAGATGGTTATCGAAGAGACTTTCTTGAAAGAGTAACGCAATCGGCGGATTGTTAAATATACGGAATCTGCCAACCCTAACTTATAAATTTATTTGTCACTTCGCGAGGTTTTTCTTCTTTTGTGCATCTTTTTACTCTTCGCACATCTTCCCGTCGAAGAGAAACGAGCTACTTCCATCACGCGTACGATCATCCGTAAAAACTCTGTGAATTCGGGCCGCTCTTCGGGAAAGCGCGCACTGGCCTTGACCCTGTTCACCAGATCCCGGATGGTAATAGCGTGACGGGGGGTGAGAGCATCACCTCCCCCGGAACTTTCAACGCCTGAGTTGTCATCATCCACTGAATCCGTAAAAAATTCTTCGTCATCTTCTCCTCCTTGCTTACCCCGCCGCCTTTTCCTGCCGCTGCTCTTCCTCTTCCTCTCTGCATCATCACTCATGACGATAGATTCTGACAGTTCAGAACGACAATATTGCAGGGCCGTGTCGTATGAAATAACCTGCTCCACCTGCTCCAGCTGCTCCTGTTGCTGCGCCAGGAGGGCCAGGCATGACATGAGCTTCGTCGTGCGCTTGGGATATTTACCGTCTTCCCACGGTACGTCAACCAGTACCAACCGTCGTCTAGGTGGTGCTGTCCACCGACGGATCCCGGAGAGACGACGGTGGCAAAGAGGCCCGGACACACGGCTGCCATCTTTCGGACGCTGAAACATGACCCTACGATACGTCCCTCCTTTTCGCGAAACGAACCTCGAAATTCATGGGGTAGTTGGACGGCAAAATTCGCCGCGTAAACGTTGCCTCGCACCGTCGCACGGTCTTTTACGACGTCTCGCAAATACCCAACGCGGCCCTTCATAAAAGCGGGTCCCGTGGCGAACACGAAGTAAACGGGGAGGTCGCCCCTTGCCTGACGCTCCCGTACCTGGTCGCTCAGCCACGAATGGAGCCCCATGCGCGTGATGCAATCCTGTATTTCCGTGAAATCATTGGCAAGACTCCGGACTCGACGGGAATCATCCCACGCCTCGACCTTCTCGACGAGTTCTTTGCTGTTGCTCATCTCTTCTTTCAATGTGGGGTTTCTGCGTGGGCTGACTCCGATTGTCGTAGCGGCGCCTCAAATTTTTCTACTCGATTGCCTCCTCCTCGACGCTCTATGAGGGGGCTTTACCTGGAAGTGCGCGCGAAGGATGGTGTGCGTCGCCTGTTCATCATCCTCTGGATACCTCGTCGAAGCGACACAGATATCCGTCGCATCGAGAGTCAGTCATCGTGATGCTTACACTCCTGAAACTCATCACCACCCCGCGCCTACACATGCCCGAAATTTTCATTGTATTAGAACAGAAAGAGAAGATTTCCCCCGACACGGAAATACAAACGATCTCCCAAATTTCACGAGATGGTGATAAAAGACAGGAAAGAAGATGAAAAGGCCCCGCTCGAGATCGAGCTGTCCCCTCCACAGCAGACGCACGTGCATCGCATGACGACCATCCTGCGGAACAGTCCTTTCGCGATCGACCTGTCGAAGTTGGGAGCGGGGAAGACGTACACCGCCTCCTACATAGCGCGGCATCTCGGCATGGAGGATATCGTCGTAGTGTGTCCGGTGTCCGTGAAACCGAAGTGGTTGTCGATGAAGTCCACGTACGGCCTGCCCATTTCCCAGATCATGAGCTACTGCGAGCTGCGTTCCCCGACGTTCGTCGAAAAGTCGAAGTTGTTGTCCCACCGGAAATACACGGTCGAGCGCCGCAGAGAACGGGACAATAGCATTTACTATCTGCCAAAGGAAGAGTACACGGCTAAGCCGGAGTGGGTCACGCGTGTTCGTCGAGGAGGCACGCTTGTCATCTTCGACGAAATCCAGAACCTGAAAAACAAGTCCTCGCAGTTCTTGTCCGGTAAGGCGCTCCTGGCTCCGGTGGTCGACCCCGTTCCGGTTCCTGTCGTCGAAGACGCGGATGCAGTGGATGCAGCGGCTGGACCCTCACGGTCCAGCAGATCCTCGTCGAAGGCCCTGCTGCTGTCCGGCACCCCTCTCGACAAGCACGAGCAGGCCGTCACTCTGTTCCAGACCATCGGTGTGATGAAGCGGGATGAACTTTCGTCGTATAATCCCGGGACCGGGATCCTGACCCACACCGGCTTGCGCGAGATCCAGGAGTATTGCGCGCGCATATCGCCGAATGTGTTCGCTATCATACCCGCAATGACCGGTTCCGGTGGTGCGACATCCCGATACGTGTTCGAGATGTTCGACAAGATCGTTAAGGTACACCTCGCGTCCGGCATGCCCGCGCCGCCCTGCACGGCAGTCATCCACAAGTACAACGCCACGTACGACGCGGAGGATGATGACCAAATGCGGCGCATCGTCGAAGCTGTCGAAAACTTATCGTCCGCTTGCAACTACGATCCTCAGTCAAGATCGGTCAATCTCGCGCGGGGGGCCAACGCGGCGTCCATGGGACACATCGTATCTTCTCTCATGAAGATCGAGGAGGCCAAGATGCCCACTTTCAAACGGATCGTGCACAACCGCCTGAAGGACTCGATGTTCCAAAAGGTTGTGGTCGGCGTAAATTACTGTAGCTCCGTCCAGTACCTGCGCAGGGAGCTGGCGCAGTGGGACCCCCTGGTCATGACCGGCTCCCTCAGCGCCTCCCAGCGGGAGAGGGTGCTCCTCAAGTTCCAGGAGACCAACACGAAACACCGGCTCATCATCGGAAACATATCCGTGTGCAGCACCGGCATCGATCTGGACGACAAGGACGGACGTTTTCGGCGCATGGCCCTCGTCAGTCCGAACTACAGCAACATCACGTTGTACCAGTTCGGACAGCGCCTTCTGAGGGCCAACACCCGCTCCGATTCGCACCTGCACTATGTCTTCATCCGGGACAACTGCGAGAAGCACGTGCTCCGGGCCCTTGCCAGGAAGAGCGAGGTCATGAAGACCGTCGCGTGTTCCGACCCTCGTCTGCGCGACGGCTTCCTGTACCCCGGGGAATACCCGGTGTGGGACGAGGCGGGTACGGCGGAGAGGAGGGACGGTGCCGCTATGCGCATCCAGACCGCGTGGAGAGAGGTCGTCCGGGACCCAAGTTACAGCATGTGTCGTCGACGCCTCGTGCGCGAGTTCGAGTGCATGGATGATGACAATTTGACATCTGCCTGAACCCTGAATGAATGAATGAAACTATGGCCGATTTTTGTTGTGTTATCTATTGTGTTCCTTTCCACAATTGTGTCGGTTGCGCTTTCATTTGATTCGTCTGTGTGTCCATGGGAAATGAAAGCGCTGATGAAGCGTCTGGAAACGCCGGACCTGTTGCACCGTTTTCCTGATGATGGGACGTTCACGCAAGCGGACGTGGGTGGAGTCTTCAGAGACACCAGAAACGCGGTGAAGGCCGTCGCGGGTCTGGAACACCTGCTGCTCAATAAAAAGTGACGGAGGAGCCCTCCTCCTTCTTCTTATCCATCGCACGGAGTAGCTTCGACAAAAAAATTGACATGATATCTGACAGAAAAAACCGTCGAATAGACAGAAGAAAAGAAATTAATATTCAGTTTACTATGCGCGTGTTCTTGAACAAAGGGGGGCACGCTACCGTTTATCTAGATGATGAGAACGGTTCGACGGTACTGAAGGTCGCTGATTCAACTGATCACGAGAGCAAACAGCAGATGTCAGATGAAATACGCGTATTTGACTTACTACTGAACAGTGATTACATATCCGAGAATAATAGCGGTGCTATATGTATCGCCCGCGTGCTCGAAGTAGATCGCGTACATCGTTGTTGGATTCGTATGGAACGTTATGAATGCTCATTGTTCGATGCCCTCAAGACAGACCGATTGAAAGAATTGAGCGCAAGGATGCGAATAATGACAATGTTACCTGGACTGGTCAGGGCCTTGTATTACGTGCATGAGCGCGGCGTAGCCCACGGAGACATACACTGTGGGAACATTATGCTCGCTTCTCCTCGTTCGATGCCCAGATTGTTTCTGTGTGACTTCGGAATGTGCATATTTTTGGACACCTTGACTTGCGCTCACGTGAATGGAAAATTCAACGCCGTTTGTCGTGATATCAAATGCATCGCGCGCACTTTATTGGAGCTCGTGTTCGATGCACCTATCATGGATGACAGAAGCGAAAAGTTGGTCATCGATTTGTGCCATAGAGATCACTTGTTTCCCGATGAAATCGATCTTTATACCCGGATCAATCGCCTATGCGAAACGTACGTGTCGACCGATCGTTATTTGCAATCCAATAAAGACGATGACAATCACACAGTGATCACTGAAAAAGTGTTGCATCTCATCGTTCAGTATAGCGATGTCTGAACTTAAAACCAACTTAAAACCGCTGTAAAAGAAGTAACAAACATTATCAAGAAGTTGGCCAGATTCATTTTTTCATCTTGCTTGCACGGACGGCATCGTCCCATATGAGCATCTCTAATTTTGTGTGTACAAGGAACAGGGCGTTCGACGATCGACAATTTCATAGACGATCGCGGTTTCATGCGAGTCGTGGCACGTATGGCGACGACCCGGGTACGAGCAACCCCTGCTGAGGTGACGACTTCGCCATCGTACAACGATAAAGAGGTCGAGGCGGTCGAGGCGGTCGAGGCGGTCGACAGACAACATCCAGCGGTCATGAAAATCGGAGGAGAATACGGGGGCGACGGAGCCAACAACTCCAAAATTATCGCACCTGCAGCACCGCCTGCATCGGTAACATCAGAAGAGAATGGCGTTCAAGGTGGTCGTAAAGACAAGAAAGGTAACGAGAAGAAGAAAGAGAAGAAGACGATCCGCCTGCGCCCGTTTGTCAAGCTGAACCCCGGGCTTTCACACATTACGCATGTGTACGGCACCATGGAAGAGCTCGTTAAGAGCGGTGAATTTGCGTCGTCTTACGCGGCGACCCGCGCTCTAACGAAAGCTAACGGAACCGGCCGGTTCCGTTACTGGAGCGAGTGCTCCCTCGACACCAAGAGCAACTTTTTTCGAAGAGGCGGGCGCTTGCCCCCCGTCGGTGGTCTTAAACGAGCGAAATGCGTGGAGAAGTTGGACGGTGCAGTCGACGGTAAGGTGGTGTGTACGTACGCCACCATGACGGACGCCGCCGTGGGAGCTGGAGCGGGTTCGAAGACGTACCACGCGCACTGCAATCTCAAACGCGCCATTGAAACGGGCACGGCCTGGAAAGGGTGCTACTGGCGCTTCGCTGCACAAAACTAACTCGTATTGGAGTGACACTATGATGATGGTATTCCCCTTATGTTTTTCCGACGAGTGTATAAACAAGCACCTGTTGAATATTTGCCGCCGCTTGAAATTAATGTCAGTTTGAACTATGAACCATTAAATTCATATCGAGTTTTTTTTTCTTACTCTTTCGTGTCGCAATGACCCGTGACGCCGTATCTGATGGAACGACGTCGGCAGACAAAAAAAACCAAGACATTCGTGATTTTATCAAGAACAGCGAAACGACGGTCTCGGTGTTGACGGAGGCCATCCTGGAAATTTTGGACGAGGCTGGAGTTAATGACGAACAAGTCGAGCAGATTCTCGAAAATCTGGTCAAATGGTTGACCGAGAGCGCGCGTACCACCGTGAACCGTCTCCGCACGTACCGGGGCACTGTCCAGAACCTGGTGAAGCAGGCGACCGGGCAGGTCAGGGAGCTCCAGGACGAGATGCGGCTCGCACACGGGCAGATCGACGCCCGACGTGCGGTACTCGCGGAGCTTCAGCTCAGAAATAAGAGGCTCGACGAGGATATTCGAAAAGAGGAGGCGCGCGGGAGGGAAGCGACGGAGCAGCTGACCACCGTCAAGTGCTCTAACAAGAGCGTATTAGACGCGGTCAACAGGCAACGCGAACAGCTCGCGCGCGTCATGAAGACTGATACGGACCTGATGCGCAAGGTGTCCATGGCGGCAGATGGCGTGATGCGTCTGGAGGAGCGCCTGGCGAACGACGTCCTCCGACGTGATTCTCTGACAGCAGCTGAGGCGGAGACGGACGCCGCCATCGAACGCGCGACGAAAGATCTGGACATCAAGAGAGAACGCCTGGCCTCCCTAGAACGTGACGGGGCAGACGTCGTGAAATGTTTATTAAATCTCGAAGAAGATCACAGGCTACGCGCGCTCGAACTGCGAGAGAAGGACGTCCGCGATAGGTGCGAGGCTTCGCGGGGTCGAATCCTTTTTCTGGAGGGAAGGTTGAAAGAAGCGAATCTAGACGTGTACGATACTACGCGTCACCTGGCCGCACTCAACGGCTTCACACTGTCGGCGAACACTCACATCGTGTCCACCTGCTGTAGCTAGCAGAACAGAATTTGTGACGTGTAAGGTTACATTATATAAAATCGGTTGAATAAGAAAAAGTTTAGATATTGACGTCCGATTTCAGACCTTTACAACATCTGAACGCAGTAGAGTAGTAGTCACTGCGAAAGAAACCATTCTACGTTACTGCTGTTATATGAAATCTTCGTCGGATGAGGTATCAAATGACGCAATATCAGGTGCGATGCCCGTCGAAACAGCAGCAGCGACAGGGTTCCGGTAGCGCAACAGGGCGCCGATCCCCCCAAATCCCTTGCAGAACTGGGTGCCCTCCTGTGTGCTGTCGGTCACGAGTTCCAGGGTGCACCCCGACCTTGCGCGCCCGTGGTCGATGAGCCATTCGAGGAGAGACGCCGTGCGCACAGACTCGTCTGACGTACCTCTCGATTTTACAGTCTTCGGTTCCCATTCGACGATCTCTGTCAATGTGTCGTCTTTTGAGACGAGACAATCGAGTTCCAGGTCCTCCCAGACCAACAGCGTGTGCACCGCGCCGGATTCCAGGCAGGTCATCGTCTCATCCAGTCCTACGGAACACATACCATCGTCCTTACTGAGCGATTCGAAGTACGCTCCGAGAAGTCGTTTCTCGCGCACGATTCGCACGTTAGACAGCGCCGGAGCGGCCAGTTCGAGCGCCTGCTTCGCGCCGTTCTCTCCGCCGTAGGCCACGTCGACCACGCAAACGACGATGGAATTGAGGCGCGGATCGAACAGGTCGCTGCGCGAGAGTTCGGTCTTGAAATCCGCTGAGCCCGCGAGGACCAGGCCCGCCACGTTCGGCATGTCGTTCGTGATGAAAATGTGCGCGGCAGCTTCCGCGACCTTACGCACGTAATTGTGGCGCTTTTCGACGCGAAGGCGCGCGAACCGCTGCGCGGACTGCCCTCCCTTGCCGTGTTTCTTCGGCAGATCTACCGAAAACCTGTGCAGCGTCTCCCGCGCGCCTCCGCCGTCCATGACGATCATACCGTACTTTGCCTCGTCTTCCTCGAGAAGGGCTTCGAGGGGCTCCGTGTGGAAGCGGTTGTCGCACATGTACAACGACGTCCGCACGGGCCGGAATGGTTCCATGTCCACCGTGATCTTTTTTTCTTTCCCGTCTTCTTTCACGACAGTTCCCACGTACAGTACCAAGCCGTTGCCGGGCGTCGAACCGTACCGTTTCAGGCGCTGTTGCGCGGACGTGATGGCGCTGAGCACGGACAGCTTGTTGACGCGGCTCTTGATGTTGGACGCCGTCCCGTACTCGTCGACGAGCATGCCGGTCACGCGGGCGACCTGGTCCTTGGGGCTCAGCACCAGGGTCACCATGCTGGTCCCGTTCCCGCGCGCGTCGCGCAGCATGTGGACCGTGCGCTTGAACTTCCTGAGCTGCACTTGCCTCTCCGCTGGGTCGAGGCCCGCCAACTTGTCGCTCTTGGAGACCGCCGCCGACTTGTCGCGGAGACTGGTGCCGCCCGTCATGTGTATAATTATAGCTCGATGGATAATATATATATGTGTAGCTTACAGACTACAGACTGGAGTGTAAAAAGTGGAGAACCGTTTTTATATATCGATTTCTTGTTGATTTACGCGTTCGTCGTATTTCCTTGCACTCGTGATCGACGAGAAAAATAGGACTTGTATTTGTTCTGGCTAAGCCATCCCAGCGCACCGGCCAAACCCGGTGTCGACATTTCGCTCTCGTAGGATGTTGGCGACCGCTTTCTGGCGCGGACATCACTCTGAAAGTATCCGCGGCCAAAGTCTGACTCGAGGACACTGTTCCGTCAGTCGTCTAGGGTACACTCGTGCGCGGCGCCCACTTTCATCAACAGCGCGTATTTCATCTCTGACACATCGAGGCCACTCATGCCTTCGATCATGAACGCCCGGATGATTTGTTTGGCGGGCAAGCTCAACCGACCTGTCACGATAGGTGGTGCATACAACACGCTCATGTATTCCAACCTCTTCAGCTCGCTTGGACTGAACACCCTTTGCGCCTCCTCTTTCGACATTCCGTAAAAGGCGCAAACCCTGTTCAGCTCTTCTTCGCACTGGCGTTTTTCGTCTCGAGTTTGGAGTTCGTTTAACCTCTCTATCGTTTTTGTTAATGACGTGTTCGCACTCGCATTCGGTCTGGAGTGGGCGTGATCGTCGTTCAAAGTGATTATTGGTGCTTCATTTGAGGTCACATTCTGTTTCGCTTTACGCACGAACGGACAGCGAGACGGCGTCGAAGCGCGATCGTGTGCAAGCTTTGCCGTCGAGACCACGCCACTGGTCGCGAACATCGACGACCACTTCGATCCAAATGCCATATCGTGTGCGTGTGCGTGCGCCTGTGCTTGATATGTATGGAGATAACAATTTTCTTTAAATCGCCGCGGATTTCGTGGGTTTTTACTAAAACGAAAAGAAAAGAGAACATCCTGGCCCGACCTGCTTACACCTTTGTTAGGAAAAATTGGAACACGTGACGACCTCACGTATAAGAGGTCCCCGTCTTTTTGACCGTGAAACTCGGCGCCTTCTTGGGCCGGATGCTGTTGACGTCCTGCAGTTGGTTGTCTTCTTCGTTCATGTCATCTTCGTCGACCGTGTTACAGCGATCCCAGTGAATTTGCGAACACAGTCGGAAGTCAGGAGTCGTTTCGGCCCTGTACCAGAACACCTGGTCCTCGAGGCGGTTGGACTTGGCGCTGATGTCGATCACCAGGCACTCGTAATTCTCGGTACACTGGTCCATGACCTCGCAAAACATGTCGAAAGTGCGGAACATGCCCGCGAAGCTCTCGTACGTCTTTTTCCTGTTCTGTATGATGTTGTCGCGTAGAATGAACACGAAATCCACCTGCAGCCGCAGGTTGGGCGGCATGCCCAGCGGGAATTGCATCGTTATAAGGAACAGCACGTGGTAGTGGCGGCCGTTCATGAACAACATGCGCACGTTCTTGTCCTTGGTCCATGAACTATCGTACATGCAATCGTCCATGATCAGGATGCCCCGAGGATCGACCTTGCTGCTTCGATAAAGCTTCTCGTCCTTTCGCACCCGGTTCATCACCAGTTCCTGTCGCTTACAAAACCGCTCTACGACTTCAGGTGTATACTCGTCATGTATGAACAGCGGGGGCACGATGTCGCTGTAAAATTTGTTGGCGCGCTCCGTCGGGGAGATGACGGACGCGATGGGCGTGTCCCGGTGGTAGTACAGCAGGTTCTTGACCATGTGACTCTTGCCCGTGTTACGTCGTCCGATCATGACGACGACCTTGTCACCCGTGATGCGCGTGATGTCGAACTTTTTGAGCGTGATCTGGACGTCTCCCGGCATCTATTATGGTTAACGACGAGTATGTAATATGTATTATACACGACATATTTGTTAGCTGCCGAATATGCGCGCGTCTTCGTCGGTACGTCCCGTATACTTGGATGACGACTATACAAGGCTATCGGATATCCCGGTTCATCACGAGTTCCTGGCGCTTACAGAACCGCTCTACGACTTCAGGTGTCATGTATGAACAGAGGGGGGCACGATGTCGCTGTAAAATTTGTTGGCGCGCTCCGTTGGGGAGATGACGGACGCGATGGGCGTGTGTCCCGGTGGTAGTACAGGATGTTCTTGGCTATATGACTTATGTGACTTATGCCCGTGTTACGCCGTCCGATCATGACGACGACATCGTCTCCCCTGATGCGCGTGATGTCGAATTTTTTGAGCGTGATCTGGACGTCTCCCGGCATCTATTATGGTCAACGACGAGTATGTATTATGTATAATACACGACATATTTAGCTGTGGAATATGCGCGCGTCTTTGTCGGTACAAGACGATCGATTGTCCTAGTCGTTAAAATATTCGACCCATAAACATAAATGGAAAAACGTAGCGGAGAGTTGAACCCATTCTTTCTTTTTTTTCAACATGTTTACTGAGTCAGAAGAGGAACTTCAGAGACGACGGACGGGGATCGCAAGACCACCAGTAGACGAAGCGTGTCTTACAATAGCAGCTATATTATGGACGATGTTCGTGTTAGGTCTCTACTCTACGGCGGTCGTTCTTCTGTGGACGTCTTACTCCGATGCAAAGATTGAGTGTAATCACGCCATAGACGCGTTCATCGTTTTCCAGGGCCCTCACCCCAAATACAGGGGAGAGTGCCTGTTGGTGTTGCAGTGGCAGTTGGGGCGCTCCAATTATACCGAAGACCTGACACTGTCGCCGAAGACGTGCCAGGAAATGAGCGGCGGCGGCCCGTACGTGCGTGGTTGCGTACGGGACTCCAAGCCCGATGCGTTCGTGTTCTCTGAACACACGGTATCCCGATCACGCGTACGCGCTCTGTTGGTCTGTGCCATTGTCGTCACGATATTAATTCCGATAATTTGGTCCGTGGGACTTGCGTCGTGTTTTTGCGGCTTGGACTCCGGAGAGTACGAGCATGTATCCACAATCGTCTGACCTCTTCGTCATCGTTATCATCGACATCCGCCGCTCGCGTAAGCGTCGACGTCTTGTTGAACATCCTGCACGAAACTGTCTATTTTTTCGCACAATGCGGCCCACCAGGCTTCTTGGAGGTCTCGTGTGCGCTTGCATCGGACGCGAAAGATGATGTCGTATGATGCGAACTTTCTCCACATGCGGCGCTTCTCCTGCTTTCCTGGCTCGTCGTCTTCAAAAGCCACCAACGGATTGAACGCGCTCTTCGATTCGAACCACTCATCGTACGTCTTCCCTCCCTTGGAGGAGTTACACTCACGGCAGCACGGGATGCTGTTCCAAGCGTCGTTGCAAAAGCGCGTGGGCTTGCGGTCGCGGACCAAGGGCATGAAGTGGTCGACTGTCACGGCGCGCCGGCGCTCACAGTACTCGCACCTCCCGTCGAGGTTGAGGAGCTTCTGGCGCAAATAAGCGTCATCTTCCGAATCGAACTTGACTCCGTGTCTGTGAGCCCCGCTCTCCGCCAGTTGTCGACAAACCTCGTGAATGATTGTAGACTTACGCGCCGTTATGTACTTGCGTTTCGATTTTCGATCGTTCGATTTGTCTTTATCATCGTCGTCTACTTCACCTCTTTTACCCTGCATGTTTCGATTACGCGTCAGTCATCGAGATTTTAAGTATCGTGCATGTAAAGCTCGCCGGCAATTCACGACCATGAACAGAGAGTTGTCGAGGTATAAAGCGAGTCTTCCTTCACTCGTCAGAAGAGTCCGAGAAATTATTTTATGTGTCACTATCACATATAGACGGTGAATAGGAGGCAAGGCATCCTAACCGATAAGACAAGAGAGAAGAGAGACCATGAAGTTCTGCAGCGTCTGCGACAACATGTTGTACCTCAGCCTGGATGATACCGATAAGCTCACCTTTCGGTGCAAGAACTGCCTCAACGAAGAGGACGCCTCCAAGGAGGCCTGCATCCTCAACAAAAACTACATCGACGACGAGACCAAGTACCAGCAGTACATCAACCCGAACATCAAATACGACGCGACGCTTCCGCGCGTCAACGCCATCCGCTGCCCCAATGCCCAGTGCTCCAAGCCCTCTGACAAGGACAACGAAGTCATTTATTTAAAATACGACAAAACCAACATGCGCTTCATGTACTACTGCTGCTTCTGCGAGACGTTTTGGAAGTCCAAATAAGGAATCTTTGTAATTAATCACACCTGGGCGAGAGGAGAGGGGGCGCCGTCACAGGAGTGAGCGAGAACGCGACGGTGTGGTCGAAGGCGTACAGGCGACACGTGCCCACCATCTCGCGCATAACTCCGACCACGATTCCAAAGGCGTGTTTGTAGATCCGGCGTTCGATGAAGTCAGGTAACATCGCGATGTTTGACGTCTCCATGTAGTCCTCCACCAGGTGGTCGATGAGGGAGTTCGTCTCGGGGTCGAGTTCCTCCCTTGAGTCAGAGCCGCCTCCGCTTCCTCCGTCTCCTGCATTCGCATCCTTAGTAGCAGAAGTGAGTGTGGCCGGAGACGCCCCGAATTTAAACGTGAGTCGGTGGCCCATGACGTCCACGGCGGCCGTGTGGAGCGTGTCCTGCAGGATCCCGAACATGAGCTCCAGCACGTTGACGTATAAGCGTCTCTGCACGAACTCCGGCAGGAGCGGGATGTCGATGTCTTCGTTCGTCACGAACTTTTGGGCGTATCTCTGCACGATCTCGCGCTGCTCCTCCGTCTCCTTTCGACTCCTCTTTTTGGCGTTGCGTTTTCGGGTGCTACACACCGCATCCATCATCGTAAAGGGGGACACCGTGAAAGACAGGCCGTGGCGCAAGAACGACATAGAAGATGCAGCTTCTGCGTTCTGGGACACCTTCTGGACCTCTCGCAGGGCCATGTCCAACACGGAGCGGTAGATGTGGCGCTCGACGAATTTGGGGATGAGGGGAAGGTCTATCATTTTGTCTTCGAGGTAGGCGTCCACGACTTTTTCGAGAGGGTCTGGTGGAGACGGCGGAGAATCTTTCGAATCGTTTCCTCCGCCTCCGCCCCTGAACATATTGCGAAAGAAAGACAAGACGCCCATCCTTCCTTGTATTATCGTTAGTCTATGCCCATCTTTTTTTTCCTGGTGTCCTCTTTTATTCTTCACGACTGTAGTGATCGATAATCGATAAGTACTAGGGTTGGCCGATTCCGTATATTTAACAATCCGCCGATTGCGCGTTGGCCTTATACCCTGATCATGGAAATATACGGTTTCAAACCGTATATATATGGAATCGGCCAACCCTATATATGTGGATTAGACACCTAATAGGGCGGCTTGAGGCCCCAGAAGTTGTCGGGCATGGAGTAGTCGGCGGAGTGGACGGCCTGCTTGGAGGGGTACGCGGAGTCGCGCAGGATCTGCTCCTGGGAGCGCACGAGGGTGGGAGCGGCTAGGTAAAACTCCGGACCGTCGCGCGGACGCGTGGGTAGCGAGGGGTACGTGAGCGTCCTGAACGGGATGCCGTTGTTCACCTTGATCGACGCGTCTTTGCGTTCTCCGTTCAGCATGTACCACACATGGAGTGTAGGCGACACGTACTGCGTGCCCAAGCCCACGTAGTACGCGTTGGGGCAGGCGATCTCGACCTCGAACCGTCCGTTTTGTTTGACGCTCATTGATCCGACGTTGGGGGAGGCGTGGAAGGCTTGGTCCGCGTTCAGGAACGGCAGCCCCGACCCACTGAAACTCTGGCGCCTCTCTGCGGGGGAGGCGGCGAAGTAGAACAGGCGGTCTTCATCCGCCCTCTGTAACAGGCGGCCCTGGACCTTGATCATCTCCGCGTCGTTTTCATTGTTACCGGATACCTTTGAGATGTGAACGTCAGAGACGATCGATTTTACCGTCATCGTTTCTATACAATATTGTTATCGTAGGTATAATTACTGCCAACATTTATTTTGGCGTGCTCCTATGAAGTGAGTAGTGAGTAGTGAGTAGTGAGTCGTAGTCCTGTGGGGGTATGTGTTTCGGGGAGATTCGACATTGTAACAACGTAACGTGTAATACATATAAAGTGGACGGCGCGTCGTCCAACCAAACAATACATACACACTCATGAAAAAGTGGACACAGATCGCTCTCGCCGCTGTAGCCGTCATGTGGATTCCTGTCGGTCTAATCGGTATCCTGACGTTCTATCCGTGTAAGTACGTGTTCAACATGTATCGAGGTCTTCCTCGATCGACGCCGATGATAGCGAATGAAATCTACGTTTCTGGTCCGTACCACCAGAAGGCGAACGACGTGGAGTTTTGCTTCGCGTTCATGCTGGGCCCACTCATGCCCCCCCTGGCGCTCGCTCAGGCGCTTCGGTCTAAACGTCCGAGAAGTTTTATTTTAGACGACCACCCTCTGTGAGTGGTCATCTTCAGAGCTGTGCCATCCGCGATCCGCGGGTAGACGGACTGTCCTTTAATCGCACGTTTTTTTATTACGGACGAATGAAGCTGACGACCTCTCGCGTGATGTTGGCCGTGCTGATCATCATCATCGGCATCGCCATTTCATCATTCAGGAAGAGTACAAAATGGGACTACGCTTGGGTACATCACGCATCGAACGTACGGGAGTTCATCCCCAATAATATCTCGGATCTGGTGGCGTTCCTCGAGCATACCGCGCATTCGCACGGACGCGTCTGCATCAAGGGAGCCGGCTACTCGCACGGCGGAAACACCCTCGCGGACGACTCGACGCAAATAGACATGCGGAACCTGCGAAAAATGAGGTACGACGTCAACTCGACACCGTCTGGCCTGCTGACGGTCGAGGCAGGCGCCACCTGGCGTAGCGTCCTGATCTACCTCGCGACCCACGGACGAACGGTCGCCGAAATGCAGAGCTACCACAACTTTAGCGTCGGAGGCTCCGTGGCCGTCAACTGTCACGGCCGGGGGCTCCAGTACGGTACCATATCCGACACCATCACCTCGATGCGCGTGTGCGACGCGAGCGGTCGCGTGTGGGAGTGCAGCGATTCCGAAAATCGCGAGCTGTTTTACGGATCGATCGGGGGGTACGCGTCGTTAGGTATTATCGTAGAGGTAACGGTTTATACTGTACCGAACATTCTGCTATACCCAGAAGTCGTCAGGGACATACCGGTCGAGGGCGCGCAAGGCCTGATGGCGGCGCCTGCGCCCCCTGATGTCGTGTTCTTCAACGCCGTCTTGTACCCCGGGAATTACGACACCCTGGTGGTGTACTCTTGGCGACGGAGTCTCTTTTCCCCTGATGAAGACGACGATAAAATACCGATACCCGAGATCACGCCGGAGGTGTGTGATTCCGGGTCGTTGTACCGTTTTCGTTATTGGGGTCCGATGCTGTTCGAGCAGGTTTTGCGGAGGTTGCCGGGTGTATCTCGCGTCTGGGAGACCGTCGAACCGATCCTCCATGACAATAACGATACTCAGCGATTGCGTTCGTACGTGACGGCCACCGATGCGGTCCAGTTACATGGCATCATCCGTTACCCTTCGACCACGGTTCTCCAGGAGTACTTCGTGCCGGTGTCCCGGGTCCGCGAAGCGTTGTCCTCGCTGATTCCACACTTTCGCAAGATGAACGTCGTGAATGTGTCCCTCCGGTACGTGAAGAAGGCCACGCGCTGCGTCCTGAACTACGCCCCCGTCGACAGCGTGTCCATCGTACTATACGTCAACGTCTGGAACACTTCTCGCGGGCTGCGCACGTTCGAGGAGCTTACCGACGCCATGATCGCGGAAGTCTGCCGATTGGAGGGACGGTTTTACCTGCCCTACCTGCTGTCTTACGACGCTTCGGCCGTCAGGCGGATGTACGGGCGGGACTGGGAGGAGCTCGTTCGTCTGAAGAAGAAGTTCGACCCGTCCCGACGTTTCCAGAACATGATGTATGAGCACATGAGCACGACGTGACGTAACACGCTACACGCTGAATACAACCATCAACCCTGGTCCACCGCGCGTTTTTGGCACGGATCTTCTCTCTTTCTTCACTCCCGGGAGTCCATCCGATGTCGAACGTATTTCTCCACGTCGGGGCGGGCGCAGGTACCCATCAAAGTGTCGCTGAAAATGCCACTGAAGTGACTGTCCATGTGTTTGTGATGATGGTCGTGATGACCCATGTCGTAGTAGATCTGGTAACCGGAGTGCACCAACAGCGCGTTCAGCGTGCCAGCCACCGCCACGGTGGAAAACACGGCGGGGCTGCATCCCGCCACGAGAGGACCGATGGCGAACGGAAGGATGTCGACCAGGATCAACTCCAAAGGATGCGCGTAGATGGTGGACGACGCACTGGGGTCCGCATACCGGTGGTGGTATCGATGGATATGACGCCACAAGAAGCGGTTGAAGTGCATGGCACGGTGTATGCACCATGTCGAGGCTTCGGCCAACGCGTAGCTCAGAGCGAATACGGCCAGGTCGCGGCTTCCTCCCGTATACATGTCTATATTATCGTTTCCGTCCGAGTCTGAAATGCGCCAACGCATGGCCCGCACCGCCAAGGCCGTGACGGGCGCTATCACGGTGAATTGCAAAATCATCGCGCTCGTTAGAATGTAGATCTCTTGTCCCAACGGGCGCACGATTTCAGTGGTGGACAGGCGTCGATCGAACAGGAAACGGGGACGCCGTAGTTGGGTGACCGCGCAGAAAAACAGGGATACTGACATATAGGATGCGATCAGGGTGGCTCATGTGTGCCCCAAGAGGGCCGTGTCGAATCGCGCGTGATACGGCGAAGTGGTGGTGGCATACACGTAGAATCTCCAGACGAGCGCCATGACGGGAATCGTCGTGTACATGATGCTACCTCGATACGGTTGTGTTCACGATAAAGATGTCGACAAACCTACGTATTTTTTCTTTAAGTACGAACATTATGCAACGGTAACAAAATTCGACGTCGAAACCTGCTGGTGATAAATTCCAAAAATGTTCCAAAAATGTCGGATTTATCATCTGTTTGTAATAAATCGGTCGACACATCCCGATAAAACGGGACAGTCCTTTAGATCTACTACATCACATTGTTGTGACACGATTCGAGGAATCGAATCATGTTGAACGATTGATGGTCGAATTGAGGCCGCACACAGAGCTTTGGTCCTCGACACGAAATCCGACGTGTATGATCGGAATCGCATTTTTCCGGTGCAATGGTTGTTCATTTGTGTTTCTTTGTAAGAAACAATGATAGGTGCGCTTTTAAGGAAAGAAAGAAAGAAATAAAGAGTAATAAACGTGCGGAATGTCCTCTATATTCAGAAAAGGGACGCCCGTCGATACGATGATTCGACTTCACAGAGTCGTTTCATATCATCTCAACGATGATCCGCACAGCGTCGAACGTTGGGCTCTGCTGATCCTCCTCTTCTTGAACGGAGAGTGCTCGGAGGCGTTCAAAAAACGACCGTCCTTTCAGGCAGACCTGATGATGTCCATGCATTCAATATATCCGATACATTCGATGCGCCAGAGTAAGATTAGAGAGGAGGCGGATCATATCGTCTTGTTACGCAAGGTCATACGATCGCCACCCCCCGTCATATTGGAACTCGTCGAATGTCACGGAGTCGATATGAGAATGTACGATGATTTCGCTTTGCGGGAAGCGGTCGGTATGGGGTACGCGAGCGTGGTGCACGTGTTGTGCACGAGGTGTGGCGCTAACGTGAATTCTCGATACGGTTCAGCCTTGGTGTCCGCCGTGGAAAAGAGGCACGTCGACGTGGTCGAACTATTGTGCGGAGTGCTCGACGCGGACGCCTCCGTGTACGGAGGTATGGCGTTGGTGTACGCGTCAGAAAACGGGGACATGCGAACGATGGCGGTCTTACTTCGTACTCTGCGGCGCCAACTCCGAAATCGTAATCAGACGGCTACGGCTACGTCTTCAACGGTGGCGTCCGCCTGGCGGCACGGAAGGGATTGGGCGTTGGACATCGCCGAAGCCAAGGGACACGTGACCATCAGAGACATGCTGAAAACGGCTACGAAATGTTTCACAAAGGACGCGAAAAAGAGTGAACTCCTATCTCGTTAAGTGATCACCGGCCTCGCGTCGATTCGTATCTCTGATTCGTACGTTTTGAAGATGCGCTCCAAAAAAGCGTAAGCGTCGTCCAACTGCTCGTACGTGTGTGCACCGGTGACGATTACGCATCCGCTCCGAAACACCGCGATGGTGATGCGGCGGCAGTCCCCCTCGCCGTCACCCTTTCCTTTGCCGCTGCACCTCACGCTTCCGCTTCCGCCGGTGTTGTCGTCGCCGCAACAACATGCGCCCTCTTTGACGGACCCCTTGTGCGCGTCTCTCGTCATCCTATTCCACGAGTACTGCAGCTTGACGCCCGGGTAGATGCAGGGCTCGAATCCGCACATCAGCGAGAAGTCGCGTGTCATGATCTCGTAGAGCCTGTCGCGATGAACCCCCCACCGCACCTTGGAGTCGCTGTTCAAGAGGCAGACGCGATACGCGTCCGCTTCGATATTGGTCCAACGGGGGACAACCGCTTCTTTTCCTTCTTCCTCCGCCTTTAGCGGTCTCACGGGGTCTTTCTGGCTTTTTGTATCTGTGAACAACAAACCCTCATCGTCGATAGTTTTCGCGGTTTCGCGCACCAATCGCGCCAAGTTTACGATACAACGTCTTCCCTGCTCGATCGTCTTGGCTCCTGTGACCTGCACGTTCCCATTGTTAAACACCTTGACGTTGATATTCGACATCTTAGCCCCGAGAGCTTTCGCATACGATTTCTCCTTATCGTTTGACTCTCGAGACAAGACAGGAAGGCGCATCACGATCGTCATCTGGTTGTCGAAATATCGGAACCCACATTGTTCGTAATCTTTGAGCTTGGTCTTCTTCTTCACCTTTTTCTTTTTCGGATTTGCTGTGGATACATCGGCGGTGTTGATGTTGGCAGCGGGGAGCTCCTCCTCTTCCTCCTCTTCCTCTTCGTCAGAATACTTCGAAGACATCGCCTTCTTCTTCTTGGTCCGCTTCTCCTTGGCGCGCACTCCCCTCGAGTGAACGTTCCCCTTCTTGTCGACTTGCTCCAAGAACGTTATCGAAAAACACGCGCCTCCGTCATCTTTGTGTTTTGTCACGTCCGCGCCGTCGATGTCAGCGTCGAAATACACGGTTGCGAGCGCGTCGAACAGGCCGGAGAGGCGGAATGCTGTTCCTAGGCTTCCGACGGCAGTAATCGTGGATATTCTATACGAACCGACGTTTACTCTCTCGTTTTCTTCATGATAAGGGGCGATTTTTTCATCGACATTGGGCATGACTGTCGTCATATCTAACGTAATGCCATCGTATGATATACCCTTTATGCTAAAAAAAGGCAGGCATGCATACTCCGACACACACGCGCCCACGGCTGATGCTGACAAGAGGGCGGGAACACACTTGACAAGACGCCACGAGTCGTGACCATGACATCACGATGTTCTCTGGCGCTTACCTTCTTTCTCATACCGAATTTCCCCTTCCTCGGGCTCTGAATCATCACTATCCTCATCCTTGCTCAGGGGGGCAGCTACCGATGAAACTACCGCCGAAGAGGAGGAAAAGTAAGCGGGCGGGGGGGGGACAAACGCGGATGACGCGGCTGAATCCGTAAGGGATGTAGTCGCGATTTCTCGCCTGTCTTTCTCCTCTTCTTCTTGCTCGGGGACAGAATAGGGGTCGTAGTAATAAGAGGAGTTTGCCATCTGCGCCATGCGCTCCATGTGCTCCGTGAAAATATCCCTCACGTGCTTCTTGATAGATTTTTTGAACGTTCCGTATAAGCTGCAATCGCGGCATTTGTTCTCCTCGTTCTTGTCATACTCTTCCATGATGGTACGAGTGACCAATCGCCCGCAACCAGCTTGCACGACGAAGTCGACCAGCAGGTTGAACCTATAGCCGTGTGCTTTGCACCTGTTCTTGGCCTTCAGCTTGAACCGAAAGTAGAAGTCCCTTGCGAACACCTCTTTCAGCGCGCTGAACACGACTTGGGGGTCACATAACTCTTTCGACGTGGGGGCTTCAATGTCATCCACGGTGCACATGTGGTAGCCTATCTTCGCAGGGTCGGTCGAATTCAAATCGCCTGTTATCTCTTTCTTGTTCGCTGTCTTAGCCCATTCGAAGTACCCCTCCGGCCACTCTCGAAAGAGGTCGGCCACCTCTTTGCACAATGATGTCATCTCGCGGATCAGAAAGTGAATACGCGATACAAAAATTTACGTGTCTCGATTGCATCGCTATCCGAATAAAACTCCAATTTTTTTCTCTGTTGGTAGACGTAAAAAGAATCGTTATTCGTTAGAGTAGAGCGCAGCTCGTAAAAGGTTCTGTTTTATATGGGAACCCGAAGATGCGACTTCGGTAGGAGGCGTCCACTCCGACAGTAAGCGGTGGAGATCCTTGCACGCCAGCCTGTCCATCCGGGCGGAAAGGGTTCCGAGCACGAATCTCAAATGGTCCATTCTGCGCTGAGCTTTCAGGACGTCGACCAAGCGCTCGATAGCGCCCTCGATATCTTCCTTATTATCTGGCCCGGGCAATTGATGAACTGCATATGGTTCTCCTGTGCTCTCCGTCGTTCGAAAAATCGCCTGGATGGACTCCAATAGGTGGATCCTTTCCTGTCTCGTTTCGCAATAGTCCGCGAAGCATTCCAGTGGGCCGTACACTATAGACAATACGTGAGAGGCGACCGAAACGCTTTCTTGATCATCTCGGATAAAATTTCCGAGAGAAGCGTCGAACGCCTCACGCAAGTTATGCAGCACTTGTTCGTATGACATTCCGTGAAGTGGAGGACCAGGACCTCGTATATCGATTATTCTATTCAATGTTTATCCTCCATCCCACTAAACTTCAAATTTTTTATAACAGTCCTATCATATCGTTATTACCGTAATACTACTACGGTAACAAACAAATTTCAAACCATTCTTCTCCCCAAGGGACCTTTCTTTTACAGTTCGTTTATAGTTACCAAGCCATTCTTTCCTGGATTGGACGGTTTTTCCTCTTCCTCTTCCACGAGGTGCGCAAACTAAACTAAAAAAAGTTGAAACCCCATTTCCTTCTTTCGATATGCTCGTCTAAATTTAAATCTAAATCTTGAACTTGAAAAAACTCGTTCGAGGATGACAGTCACCGTCCCGGGCCTGTTTGACGGCAACTCTGGTTTGCGTAGATGCATCTCTTCGACCAAGAAAGATGTTTCTGACGCGCTGAAGTTCATCGATGACCTGGAAAAGGACAGCGTCGCTGCTCTCTTGCAGGATCTGAGCCAGAGGTGCGTGCCCCCGGAAGTGATCCCCGTGCAATGGTACATCGACTTGCTGGACAACGGCGAACGGCACAGCCCCGGCACGTTGTCTCCTGAATTCATGGGCGCTTTACTTGACTCGACACTACGGTGCATCGCACGCAACTTCGCCGACGCTCTGATCATTCGCGGAGCTCCGTTGAGCGCGGTGAAAGAATCCTCTGCGGCCATCTCTCGCACCTCTTCCTTCTTCCTCGGCTTTCAGTACCAGCCCCAGCCGTAAGTCAGAGGCGGAAGAATCATTGTAACGACGATAGAATCTTGCGAGAATCTGACGGAAGACTCCGGCTTCACCTCACAAATTTTCAGCGTCGTTACTGTATTATATTTTTTCCCCGTCGTACTGTATTACACCGATAAGTAAAATTTAAAACTCCGGCGATTTACGCTTTAGCCTTTTACCCTGAAACCTTATATAGCGGAATGTGGATGAACAACACCGCCAACAACAGCAACTGCGAGCGCGGGACGGAACGCCCTCAGAAAAACGCCACACGGTCAACCCATCGTTTATCGAACACCTGATGGTCTACCACCACGGATGGACAGCGGCAGGTTGAACGTAGCGTCGTCTATCCTGCATCGACGATACTCTCCGGGGGAGACAGAACGAGTAGACATCGATGCCTCTGGGGGACAATGACGCGTATTCGTGTTGCCGGTAGGGCTGCACCAGGTTTAAGTAACGTCCGTTGAGCTGCGGCTTAACCATCTCGAGGGGGTTTTCGTCTCCGTCGAAGTAGGGGGGGGTGTAGACGCCGTTCGCACCACCCGTGGCGATACCGGGAAGACACGGATAATCCTCTTTGAAACTGACCAACTCGATGGAGGTCATATCGAAATAGATGTTTGGACTTTAATTTATTTTTTTATATTCCTAAAGATGCATTTTGATAGGGAACTCACTGACCAACCCTCTGTATAAATAATTGTCATGGGAACCATCGCTGAAAGAAAAGCGGACACAGACGCGAAAAAGCGCGTCGTCATTTTTCACAGCGGACATCCCGAGTTCGGATTCCTCTCTAATTTTTACCCGTGCGTCATCCACGTAGGCTGCAAAGAGGGGGGTAATGCGATGTCGTTCTACACGACCGAGGCCTACTTCCAGGCGCAAAAATACGTCGAACGTCCGAACGCCACCCACCTTATCCGGGAAAATTTCACGGGAGAAGGCGTGACGCCCCGACAGGCCAAAGTGAGGGGTGGCAAGAGGGGTTTCGCGATGACTGACGAAGAGCTGCGAGATTGGGAAGGAGACGGAGACTGGAACGGTCGGCGCGTGGCCGTGATGCGTGACGCCCTCCTCGCAAAGTTCGACAGTCAAAAGAACCCGGCGCTGCGGGCCAAGTTACAAGCTACGGGAGACTCCACGCTCGTCGAGCGCCTACCCCGGTTTCCTGATTCGTTCTGGGGAACGAAAAAAAACGGCCAAGGTCAGAACGTCCTGGGCAAACTCTTGATGCAGGTGCGCGACCGACACGATGAAAAATAACACACATGGTTCCTCTGATCACGCTGGCAAAATCTATACGTACGATCATCTAACACGATTTAGCCGTTGGTTATACGAACGTTCATCAATCGTTCATTATGATTTACTATTCAACATTTAACATGTTTGTGATCATGAAAATGAAAGATCACCTAACGCAACACTGTTTGCCCCCCTTTGCTATTGTATCCGTCGCGACGCTCTCACGCTTCTTCATTTTCGTCGTCTTCCTCCTGCTGCTCCATATCGTCATCTCCGTCTTTGTTACGTCGCAACGTTTTTCCGTCCCTGACCTCGACGTACTTGCGCTCGAACGCGTCCAACTCCTGGCGCCACATGTCCTTCTCTGTCGTGGTCTCCACGTTGTGGATGCGGTCTTGCGTGTCCTTGAGGTTCGCTTGCAGCTGTCGCATCTTGTCTACGGTCAACGAGGATAGCGGCATGCGCAGCAGGTACTCGTACGCGTCGTCCACGCGCATGTACGCCGCCGCTTCCAGCTCCTTTTCCAGGTCTGCCTTGTCCCGGCGGTGAATCACGATGGTCTCGTCGATGACCGCCTGCAAGAACCGGATCTTGTTCTCGAGCACGCTGGCCTGGTACCGCAGCTCTCCCAACAGGATGCGCTTACGAGTGGCGTACGCGGCCAGGCGCACGCCGTAGTACTCCACTATGATGTCGTTGATGGTGTCGTACTTCTTGATCCGGCCCTCCCGGTTGAACAGGTGCATGTTGGTGGTGGACAGGTTGCTGTTGGACACCAGCTTCAGCGCCTTCTCCAGCTTGGTCTGGCGCACCTTTCCGCTGCCTGGACCGCCCTCGTCCTCGACCGCCATGTAGGCGTCAAGCGCCGAGGGATTGGTGAACACGATGGTGTGCGACACCGTCGACTCGCTGTGGTTATGGCGCACGTCCTTGACCTCGGCGACGGCCTGCTTGAAAGCGTCTGCGACCTCTTTGAACTTGTCCGTCCAATACCCGACAGGAAGTTCGTACACCAGAACCTCGTTGGGTTTGGTGCGCCGGTAGCAGCCGCGCGAGGAGTAGCGGCCGTTGTCGTCCAGACGTTCGATCGTGCCTTGAAACCCGCGATACCACGGCGTCAGTTCAGGAAGGTCGGCCGCCGCGGCCGCCAACAGGTCCTCCTGTGTCGTATCGTGGATCACAACACCTTCCTCCTCCTTTCTGTCCGTCGCGTCCAACAGGGCGCGGACGGAGCGGCAGACGTCCAGCGGGTTGAAGCAGGGGATGGTGGTCATGAAGCCGGTGCCCACGCCGAAGGCGCCGTTGACCAGAACCATGGGCAGGATAGGCAGGTAGTATTCCGGCTCGACCGACAGACCGTCGTCTTCTAAGAAATTGAGCACCGGCGAGTCCTCCGCCTTGATGAGCGCGGAGGCCAGGGGGCTGAGGAGAGTGTGGATGTAACGCGGCGCGGCGCTGTCCTTGCCGCCCTGGATGCGACTGCCGAACTGTCCGTCCGGAAGGAGCAGGTTGACGTTGTTCGCCCCCACGAAGTCCTGTGCCATGCCCACGATGGTATCGTTCAGGCTGTTCTCGCCGTGGTGATACGCCGAGTTCTCGCTGACATAGCCCGCCAGCTGCGCCACCTTGAGCGGCTTCTTGACCAGGTTGCGCTTCAGGCAGGCAAACAGGATCTTGCGCTGCGAGATCTTGAGGCCGTCGCAGACCGACGGTATAGAGCGGGCGACGTCGTAGCTGGAAAAGTGGACGAGGTCCTTGTTAATGAAATCCTCAAAAGACACGATTTTCTCTCCGAAGTCCAGGCCGCACGTCTTGTCGTAATTGAGCAGCCACTCCTTGCGGCTGTTGGCGCGGTCCTTGTTGAAGGCCATGTCGATGGCTTCCGAGGAGGGGCCGCCGCTCCAGGCGTACGTCGCGACCTTGAGCGCCCGGAAGTACTCCTTGGCCTCCGCCGAGGTGGAGGTACCCAGACCCTTGTAGTACTTGACATCCCACCCCTTTCCGTTGTCGTTCGCGGCCTTCCAGGCTTCGTAATCCGCGCCGTTGTAAAATTCGAGGATGGGCTGCCCCCTGCGTCGCGCCTTGACGATGGGAGTCAGCATGGAGGTGATGAAGCCCTCCACCTTGAGCAGCGACGGCCACAGCTGGTGGAACAGGTTGAACAGCAGGCCCTTGATGTGCGAGCCGTCGACGTCTTGGTCCGTCATGATCATGATCTTGCCGTACCGCAGCGGCGTCACGTCCGCGTAGTCCCGTCCGGATTCCAGGCCCATGATCTTTTTGAGGTTGGAGATCTCGGCGTTGGCCGCGATCGTCGCGGCCTTGGTGTCGCACACGTTCATGACCTTGCCGCGCAGGGGAAAAACGCCGTACCGATCTCGACCTGCTTGCGTCAGACCCGCGATGGCCATGGTCTTGGCGCTGTCCCCCTCCGTCAGGATCAGCGTGCACTGCGCGCTCTTGGGCCCGCCCGCCCAGTTGGCGTCGTCCAGCTTGGGAATGCCCGAGATGGACGTCTGCTTCTTGCCGTCCGTGCGCTTCAGCGACTTGTCCGCCGTCGCGTCGTTCAGGGTCAGCACCCGCTCCACTATGCCTGATTTGTACAGCTTTTCGATGAATTTGTCGCTGAGCTCCACCTTGGCGCCGCCGAACTTCGCGACGGGCGTGCTGAGGGTGTCCTTGCACTGGCCGTCGAAGCTGGGGTTGGGGATGGTGGCCTTGACGAACACGAACAGGTTGTCCTTGATGAACTGCGCCTTGATGCCGGACGCGGACGCCGCCGCGGTCGAGCGCTTGGACTGGATCATGTCCGTGAGTTTGCGCACGATCTGGTTCACGACGTGCTCGACGTGCTTACCTCCTCTGAACGTACACACACCGTTGACGAAAGACACCTGTTGCGGTCCGTTTCCGTCAGAGCACGTCGCCGCCACCTCCCACCAGTCATTCACTTTTTCGTAAATCTTCTCCCCGGCCTTGAAAGTCTCCGAGGGCGGCGCGTACAGGTCGACGTACTTTTCGAACGTGTGGCACTCCAGCTTGGCGCCGTTCAGGTGGACGGCCACGTCCGGGTCCGTGATGGCAGATGCGTCGTACACGCGTTTCACCAACAAATCGTACGCTTCATTCGTCATGCCCGTCGCCATGCCGAATCGCTCATAGTCCGGGCAGAACCGGACCGTCGTGTACGGCTTCTTGCTGCAACGCGTCACGGACGGCGGGTGTGCGACGCTCATGTGGTCCTCGAACTTCTGCGCGTACGCCAGCTTGCGCGCGTGGTCCACGGTCTCCACCTCGAACCGCGTCGAGTAGATATTGCACGCCTTGGCGCCGATCCCGTTCTGACCTCCTACGATCCTGCCTTCCTTTTGCTCTTCATCGTCATAGTTAGACGACGTCAGAAGGTGTCCGAAAATGAGTTCCGGGATGTAGATGTCGTTTTCGTTCTTGAACACGGGGATGCCGTCACCGTCGTTTGTGACCTCCACGGAGCCCGTCTCCTTGTCGATCGTGACGCGGATGTTGCGCACGAGGTTGACGTCTTCGTTCCCGGCGTTCTTCTTGGTCTTCTGGTTGGTGGCGTGATCGACGGCGTTCATGAGGATCTCGTCGAAGAGCTTCAGGAAGGCGGGCACGTACGTGATGGTGCGCTGCTCCATGCGCCTCTCGTGCGCGTCGTACAACCACACGACACACGCGTCCGCCGATGTGGAGCCCACCCACATACCGGGCCGCAACAGGATCTGCTCCCGCAGCGTGAGCTGCTTGAACTGTGCCTCTCCGACAAACCCTGCCGAAGCGTCCGTCGAAACGCCGTCGCGCTGTTTCTTGGACGCCCCGGACGCCTTGGATGCGGCGCTGCTCTTACTCATTCCGTCGTCACCGTCATCGTCTTCCTCCGGTCCTTTCTTCTTTTTGGTCGTCTGCTTCGGCGCCGCTTGTTTCTTTTTTTTGTTCGAGTCCGCCGCCACTGCTTGTTTGGTTTTCGGTTTCTGTTGCTTAGCACCTCCTTTGATCTTCTTCGCTTCAGCGACCGCCGCGCCCTTTCCCTCGGCGGACATCGTCGTAAGTGAGCGCTTCATGCCGTCTCTACTCGCTTCTGCTGCTCTTTCTTGCTCCACAAAGATGTCCACCACTTCTTGAGCGCGACGGATGCGGCGTTCTTTCCCAGTGCCCCCTTGTCTTCGTGCGTGGCTGATACGGAGTTTCCGCGGATGCTGCTGTTGTTGCTGTTTCTGACGACGGGAGTGTCAGAAGCGAGACGAGGAGTTGATCTGGTTGAAGTATTATTATTATTTAGTTTGCCGTTGAGCGGGTAAGGGCGCTTTATATACGCGCTGTCGATGCTCGAACTTGCACTTGATTTTGCATTTGCATTTGCATTTGCATTTGAATTTGGTATGTGGCTGTTCCGATACGTTCGAGCAGTGTTGTTGTTGCCCTGCTTTTTTGTATCGTCACCTTCAGAACGAAATACTTCCTTGCTGCTGTTATTCCTGTCGGAATTCGTGCGAGAAAGGTTCACGTTGTTGTTTTTTCGCATGGACGGCCGTACGCCAGAAGCAGCAGCGTTTTGGCGGCTGTTGTTGTTCTTTAGTCGGCTATTATTTAGGGGCTCGTTGCGCACAGTATTCGTGTGAATATTCGTGTTGTGGGAGTGGACGGCGGCGTTCTGTCGTACACTTCCGTTCCTTGCGCGCGTAGAACTATTGTTGACGTTGGCTGTTGCTTCAGGGGGGGGAGTGTCGTGAGTCGTTATTCTTCTAGAATTGCGCACGGTGTTGTTTGAATTCATAGAAAGTAAATTGGACGTGGACGCCACAATTGATGTGCGGCTTTCCTCCTGTTTGTATAATATACTAAGAGCGCACACTTAATTTCATCAGCCATTGGCAAAAAACAGAAGAAAACAAATAAGATGGTGAACCACAAGAAGCAAAAATCCGCAGCCAAGAAAGAGAAGCGCCGAGCGCAGGAGGACTCGCGCAAGAGGTCAAAGTCGGTAGTATTCCTCGAACCCGGATTCGATGTGATGTTGACCCCGGATTTGCGCTACCTGTTGATCGAAGGCGATGATACTTTGAAGAGTGCGAGTTCGCCGTTTTTTTACGTGACTCGCCCAAACGTCATTTTGGACGTCGACACCGTAGATTTTGAGGACGACGCGTCGTTGTATGAGTTGACTGCAGTGATCAAGAAACGGGAGATATCGAACGTATTCAGCGCCCATGACAATAAAGTCACGATCATAGACCTGTTGCAGATATGCAACGACGGCGCGGGCGTCATCTTTTTGACGGAGACTGATGCGTCGTCATCATTACCGACATGTCGTGTCATTCGAATGTTACCCGAGATATGCACTCATTCTTTCCCGGAGGCGTCAGAGTTCATCCGCACGCGCTTGTTTTCTTGCGTGGATCATTGGATGCTGTTGGTAGACGTGCCCCCTAAATCCGATATTTCGTATTCGACCGTTTATAAAGACGACACTGACATGCTATACAGTGGTCGGTATAAAAAAATTAACAGACTTCTCGCATGAACAGTGTGTGACAGTGTGTCACGTGTTACCGGACGGTACACCCTTGAGTCTAACTGACTGCAAAATCAGATTTTCTCCATTTTCCGTATACTCGTGCTGAAGGATCCATAACATGTTTCGTGCGCCCTAGACGTCTCTGTCTCGTCTCTCGCCTACCGTTGCTTCGCATGGCATGCACAGACGCGAGCGAGTTTTATACGTGCGGTGATACAGTCCGTCCATTTAAAAATGAAACGACGAAACACCGTGTGTTAATTATTTCACTCTGATTGATTCATTTGCATCCCGTCCGGACGCGTTCGATCATGCGTCCATTTTTTGTGCGTACAGTA